>Ga0247609_10000061_pt1 | contig 143045 bp, 114 predicted proteins | sample 172DNAGHGlowgp2_FD_193487 | JGI IMG/M metagenome (GOLD analysis project Ga0247609, IMG submission 193487) | Sheep rumen microbial communities from Palmerston North, Manawatu-Wanganui, New Zealand - 1728 DNA GHGlow gp2 | ecosystem: Host-associated > Mammals > Digestive system > Stomach > Rumen...
CGCGTTACTCACCCTTTCGCCGGTCGCCGTCAGAGTATTGCTACTCCACGCTGCCCCTCGACTTGCATGTGTTAAGCCTGCCGCTAGCGTTCATCCTGAGCCAGGATCAAACTCTTCATTGTATATTCTATAATGCTTAGCTTGTTTCCTGACAGCTTTGTTTCCTAAGAAACTGACGCTCGTTTAAAAAGTTGCTTGCTTGTACTTTTAGTCTTTCAGTATTGTCAATGATCTTCCCCGTTTCAAACGGGACTGCAAAGGTAGTAACTTTTTCTGAACTGACAAATTTTTTTGAAGAAAATTTTTAGTTTTTTTGAGATTCTTCGCTTTACGCAGAATGAAATGATACGGAAAAATTGTATCTTTGTATGAATATGGAAAAGAAAGTTCCGCTCTGGCAAATATTTGCGGTATTCGCAAAAATCGGCGCCTTCACAATTGGCGGCGGTTATGCCATGATTCCCCTCATCCAGGCCGAACTTTCAAAGCGCGGATGGATATCGGACGACGAACTCCCGGACATCGTGGCACTTTCCCAAAGCGCCCCGGGCGTAATGGCCGTGAATATCTCCATCTTTGCCGGAAACAAGCTCCGGGGCTTCAAGGGAAGCCTTGCCGCCACCCTTGGCAGCATACTCCCCTCCTTCCTCATCATCCTTGCCATAGCCATGTTCTTCACCGCCTTCAAGGACAACCCCTGGGTGGAGAGGGCTTTCAAGGGAATTCGGCCCGTAGTAATTTCACTGATTGCGGTGCCCATGATAAACATGGCCCGGAAATCCTGCAAAACGTGGTGGGCGTGGCTTCTGGCCATAGGAGCGCTCATACTTGTGGCCTTCCTAAATGTGTCGCCTATATACATTATTATATGCGTGATGGTGGTGGGGTTTGTTTTAACTTATTATAAAGATTCCCGGTCAAGCCGGGAATGACGTATGGACGTTCTGGTACTATTCGGCCAGCTGGCATGGACATTCTTTGTGATAGGGGCCTTCACCTTCGGCGGAGGTTACGCCATGCTGTCCCTTATCCAGAACCAGGTGGTGGTGGAACATGCCTGGATTACGGAGAGCGCGTTCACGGACATTGTGGCGGTGAGCCAGATGACGCCGGGGCCCATAGGCATTAACAGCGCCACTTATGTGGGGTACGAGGTTCTCCAAAACGCCACCGGAAGCCATCTGCTGGGCATTTGCGGCTCCCTCACGGCCACCCTTGCCATAATGCTGCCGTCCTTCATAATAATGCTCCTCATAGTTCGCTTCTATGAGAAATTCAAGACAAGCACGCTATACGCCGGCACCATGTCTTTTGTGAAGCCGGCGGTGGTGGGTCTTATAGGAGCAGCAGCCGTAATCCTTATCCTCAAAGTTACCTGGACGGGGGTTTCGCCTTCGGTGGCAGTTGTTTCGGACAACTTCCCGGACTGGAAGAGCTGGGTGCTTCTTGGAGGCGCCCTTGCGGCCGGATACTGGGGAAAAGTGAATCCCATATACCTTATAATAGCCGGAGCCATACTTGGAATAATCCTTTATTAACCACAATATGAAACGTTTACTCCTAATCCTTGCAGGTGCGGCAATGCTAGCCTCATGCAGCCACAAAGCAGAGTCTTTCTCCGTAATCCCCATGCCCAACGACGTAACCCTCCTGAAGGGCACTGTATGCGTCAAGGGCGCAGCCGTGGAGATTGACCCGTCCATAGACAAAGCCTCCCGCGAAGCCATCGGCCGCTTCGTCCAGGCCCTTGAAACCGCTACCGGCGTAAAAACAAAGGCCGACGGCGACGGCTTTGAGTTTAAGTACAACCCCAACCTTGGCCCGGAGCAGTACTACATTGAAATTGAAGACGATGACATAGAGGTTGAAGCTTCGGCCCTGAACGGTTTCGTCTACGCCTGCGAAACCCTGAAGCAGATGCTTCCTGCGGCAATTTACGGGAACAAGAAGGCCAAGGCCGACTGGGTACTCCCCTGCGCCAAAATCTTTGACGAGCCCCGCTTCGGCTACCGCGGAATGCACCTTGACTGCTCTCGCCACTTCTGGACCGTAGAGGAGACCAAGAAGTACATCGACATTATGGTGGCCTACAAGCTCAACACTCTCCACTGGCACCTCACCGACGATCAAGGCTGGAGGGTAGAGATAAAGGCTTATCCCCGCCTCACTGAGATAGGCGCTTGGAGAGACGGTACGGTTATCGGGAAAGACTGGGAGTCCAACGACGGCATCCGCTACGGCGGCTTCTACACCCAGGAGCAGCTCCGCGACGTAGTTGAGTACGCTGCCGAACGCGGCGTCACCATCATCCCGGAACTCGACCTTCCCGGCCACATGATCGCAGCCCTGGCTGCATATCCGGAGCTTGGCTGCACCGGCGGTCCCTACAAGGTATGGCAGCGCTGGGGAATTGCCAAGGACATCCTCTGCGCAGGCAAGGAGGAGACCTTCACCTTCATTGAGAGCGTCCTCTCCGAGCTCATGGACATCTTCCCCTCCAAATACATCCACATTGGCGGAGACGAGTGCTTCGACCCCTTCGACAAAGAGGCTATCTTCCCTTGGGACACCTGCCCCAAGTGCGGCGCCCGTATGAGGGAGCTTGGCATCAAGAAGGGTCCCGAGGCCAAACACCGCCTACAGAACTATGTTACCGCACGCGTACAGAAGTTTGTCACCAGCAAGGGCCGAAACATCATCGGCTGGGACGAAATCCTTGAAGGAGAACTTGAGGAAGGCGCCACCATCATGTCCTGGCGTGGTGTAGAGGGCGGAATCAAGGCCGCATCAATGGGCTTTGACGCCATCATGACTCCCTACACTTACTGCTACTTCGACTACTACCAGGGCATTGAACGCGACAAGGAGCCCTTCGGCATTGGCGGATATCTTCCTTTGGAGAATGTTTATTCCTACGAGCCCTTCAACGGCATTGCACCCGGTGCCGAAGACCACATCCTTGGCGTGCAGGCCAATCTCTGGACAGAGTACATCTCTACCATGGACCACCTGGAGTACATGCTCCTTCCCCGTATGTGCGCCCTCTCGGAAATCCAGTGGTGCGACCGCGACAAAAAGGACTACACCCGCTTCAATGCCTCCCTGGACCACACCTTTGCCATCCTTGATGCCATGGGCGTGAACTACAGCCTCGACTGCCGCGGCCTTGTGGGCCTTGACCGCAAGCCAGCCCGCAATGAGGCCGAACTTGCCGAGTACAAGGAAAGCAACAAGTTTGACTGGTAGTTAGCCGTCGCAGGTCTGGCCACCTGCGACGGTAAATTGTGACAAACATATACAAAAATTGACGGGCCGTGCATCACTGCAAGGTCCGTCCTCTCTAACCTAAAAACTTAACCTATTAAAAAAACTATTCGGTTGTTTTTACTGCAAATTCAGTGCCAGCGGACTCTTTTTCCATCTCAATTTTGTTAAGTTCCTGGTCCGGGCGGATACTTATTATGAGAACATCGGAAACGGGCCTGTCAAGGCGGTCGGTTCTGACAGTTGCAATCCGGTCTATGACATTTAGTCCTGCCACGGTTTCACCGAAAACGGTGTATTCTCCGTCAAGATGGATGCAGGCATCGGCGTTCTGGACAATGTAGAACTGGGAGCCGGAAGACTCTTTGTAGGGATTGGCAACGTCTCCGCGGCGGGCGGCGGCAAGGGCGCCTCTCTTGTGCCTGTGCAGCGGGTTGCCGTCAGCATCCCTCATTTCGGCCTGGATGGTGTAATTGGGACCGCCCATGCCCCACATGTCAATTTTGCTGGTGTCGCGAGTGTAGGGGTCCCCGCCCTGGATCATGAAGCCGTTGATTACGCGGTGGAAAAGGAGGGAGTCGTAGTAGCCGGCAAGGGCCAGTTTGGTGAAATTGGCCTTGTGGCGTGGTGTGTCCTTGTAAAGGCGTACCTTTATGGTGCCAAGGTTGGTGACAATGTCAAAGACGGGCTCCTCAGGGAGCTTTTTCGCGGCTTCTGCGGCGGCAAGGGTGTCGGGGAAGTCTTCTTCGACCTCGGTGACGGCGGGAGCGCTGCCGCGCTGGCGGCATCCAAAGGCGGCGACCATAAGGACGGCAGCAATGACAAGGAATTTCTTCATACGCTTTTCTTGATAACTTTTCTGCAAAATTAGCTAAATTTGTGCTCAATATGGCAAATCCTCTGAAACAATTGGCGGGAGAAACCGCAATTTATGGCCTCAGCTCCATTCTGGCCAGGATTCTGAACTTCCTTTTTGTGCCGCTCTATACCCGTATGCTAACGCAGGCGCAGTATGGCGTGGTAACGGAGTTCATGGCTTATATCGGCATACTTCAGGTGATTCTAGTGCTTGGTCTGGAAACCGGCTGCTTCCGCTTTGCCAACAAGGAGGGAGAGGATCCCAGGCGGGTATACTCAGGTGCGCTCCTCACGGTGACGAGCCTCAACCTGGCGTTCCTGGCGTGCATGGTGGCGTTTTCGGAGCCAATTTCGGCTGCGCTGGGGTATGAAGGATACAGGACTCTCATAATTTACGTTGCCGCCATCCTTTTCTGCGACAACATAACCGCCATCCTTTTCGCAAAGCTTCGGCAGGAGCACAAGGCCGTGAAGTTCGCGGTGCTGAAAACCGTGAAAATCCTCACGGAAACGGCTTCTAACCTGGTCCTTTTCTTCTGGTACCCGGCCCACGCCTTCCTTGGCGGGCTCCTAAGTCCCGCCCCGGATTTCACCTACCCCATTTTTGCCATCCTGGTCAGCTGCGTGCTGTGCCTTGTGCTGTTTATCCCGGACATCCTTCGGCTAAAGCTTGTATGGGACGGCGCGGTTGTAAGGCGCATGCTCCTGTACTCGCTGCCCCTTATGATCGCTGCCCTTCCCGGGGTTGCCAACGACCTTGTGGACAGGGTGCTGTTCCGCTACTTCGACACCTCCTCCGAGGCCTGGCGCGCTTCCTTGGGCGTTTATCAGGCTGCCGTGAAGCTTGCCGTCATCATGAACCTCTTCATCCAGATGTTCCGCTATGCGGCCGAACCTTTCTTCTTCCAGAGGGCCCGCGACAAAGGCTCGAAGGAACTCTATGCCGTTGTGATGGAGTACTTTACGGCATTCTGCGGGCTGGTGTTCGTGGGCGTCATAGCCTACATAGATGTCATTTCCCTGTTCCTCGGGCGTGATTTCCGCGTGGGCATAGGCATTGTGCCGGTAATGCTCCTCAGTTACATGCTCCTTGGCATGCTCTTCAACGTTTCCATGTGGTACAAGCTTTCCGGCCGAACCAACATGGCGGTATGGATCACCCTCACCGGACTCATAGTCACCACCGTGGTGAACATAGTGTTCATGCCTCGGTTCTCCTACTGGGCATCGGCCTTTGCGCACCTTTCAAGCTATCTTGTAATGTTCATCCTCAGCGCCGCCCTTGGCCAGAAATACTATCCTATCCCATACAAGTGGGGCCGATTGCTGGCTTTCTTTGTCCTCATGGGCGTGTCCTATGCCGGAATGCTTGGCATCTCCGAGCTTTCGGCCACCGTGGAAGGTTCCGGAATGTCCCCCATGGTGTTCCGCCTTATCTTCAACACCGTAATAACGGCCACTTACGCCGGCGCGGCATGGCTGCTGCTCCGCCACAGGAAAACGGCCGTGCAAAGCTAGTCGCCGGTGGCCGGGTAAATCGTCGCAGGTCTAACCACCAAACGTCGCAGGTGGCAATAATAAACGTCGCAGGTCTGCAAAAAATGCGTGACCTGCGACGGTTTTTTATTCCTGTGGCCGATTTGCGTCGCAGTTCGGCCAAAAAACGCAGACCTGCGACATTTCGTGGCTGGACCTGCAGCAATACACTGACACACCTGCGACGTTTCATTTTCGGCACAAAAGTACTATCTTTGCACTATGGAACTGAAATTACAAAAAACTCAGGTTCCGGTACTTCTTCTCACCGGTTACCTCGGAAGCGGCAAGACAACCCTTCTAAACCGCATACTTTCAAACAAAAAGGGTATTAAATTCGCCGTTATCGTGAACGATATCGGAGAGGTTAACATAGACGCAAATCTCATTGAGAAAGGCGGCGTGGTAGGATCCACGGACGACTCCCTTGTGGCCCTCCAGAACGGCTGTATCTGCTGCACCCTCAAGATGGACCTTGTGGCGCAGCTTGGAGAGCTAATCAGCGCCCGCAAGTTCGACTACATTGTGATTGAGGCCAGCGGCATCTGCGAGCCCGCCCCCATTGCCCAGACCATTTCCACGGCCCCGGCCCTTGGAGGCCAGTTCTTCCAGGACGGAATCCCCTACGTAGACTGCATCGCAACGGTGGTGGACGCCCTCCGCATGAAGGACGAATTCGACGGCGGTTCGGCCCTTGAAAAAGAGGACATCGGGGAAGACGACCTCGAGCGTCTGGTAATAGAGCAGATTGAGTTCTGCAACATTGTGCTCCTGAACAAGGCTTCGGAGATTTCGGCCGAAGAAATGGGAAAACTGAAGGGAATTGTGAAGAGCATCAACCCCGGCGCAAAGGTGCTGGAGTGCAACTACGGAGACGTAGACCTGGACGAGCTTATCTACACCGGTATGTTCAACTTTGACGCCGTGGCCACTTCGGCCGCCTGGATTGCCGCAATCGAAGGCGAGGAAGACGAAGACGGAGAGGCCGAAGGCGAGGCCCTGGAATACGGCATTGACACCTATGTGTACACCCGTCGTCCGGCCCTGGACCTCAACAAGTTCGACCACATGGTAGCCACAAAATGGCCCTCAAACATCATCCGCGCAAAGGGCCTTTGCTACTTCACCAGGGACAAGGACAAATGCTACCTCTTTGAGCAGGCCGGCAAGCAGAAAACCGTCCGCGACTGCGGCCTGTGGTTTGCCACAATGCCGGAGGACGAACTCCAGGAGATGATGGCCCGGGACAAAAAACTCAGGGCCGATTGGGACCCCGAGTATGGTGACAGAATGCAGAAGATTGTGTTTATCGGCCAGAATCTTGACAAAAAGGCTATTGAGGCCCTGATGGACAGTTGTCTGGAAAACTAAAACCCTGCCTCCCGATACCCCGTCCTGTCATCCCGAGCGAAGTCGAGGGATCTCATTCAGAACCGGTACCCTATTCCAATAGCGACTGAATTACCTATGGCTTCCGACAATGTGAGATAGCTCACATCCAGTCGGAAGCCTTTGTATTCGGCCCCAAGCCCAATGCCTAGATGGGACGGATACGCGGCGCCGTCTGTGGCAATGCGGTAGCCCACGCGGGCATAGACCATGCGGGCGTAGGAGTATTCCATGCCGAAGGACACAGCGTTGGAGCGGCTGGCCCAGAAGTAATCTTCGTCGAGCATGAATTCCAGGGCATTCTGTGCGTTGATGCCAAGGCGGTATGCTGCCGCAAGCTTAAGTGACGACGGCTGAGGGTATTTGTTCCCGGCCGAATCCTTTATGCCGCCACCCAGATTCACCACTCCGGCGCTAACGAAAAGGCCCTTGACAGGCACAAAAAGGGCCAAGGCATCTATGCCGAAACCATTGTTTGCATGCCCCTCAAATACGTTTTCCCTAAGATAGCGGGCACCCAGGCCGAAGCCCAGCCAATCCAGCACACGCACACCTACGCCGGCGTTAATCTGAACTTCTCCCGGCCTGAAGCCGTCAAAGTCCGGCTGCTCCATCTGGTACACGCCGCCAAGGGACACGCCAAACCGGCCGAAATTATATGCGCCCCCAGCGTTGATAGCATGGGCAGCGCCAAGGGACGGCGCCCAAAGCTCATATCCCGCCGCAAAATCCGCGGTTCCCTCATAAAACGGAACGACTGCCGAATTGGTGAACGACGCATACGCCGCGCTTTGAAGCGATGCCGTCCCCGCCCCGGCCAATGCCGCCGCCCGCGGGCTGCGTTCAATCCTGGAAAAAGAGAGTGATTCAATGGTTTGGGCCGATATATTTACAGTGCAAAACAGCGCAAAAACCGCCACTGCAATAGCTTTTCTACAAATTTTCATACCTGCAAAGTTAGCTTTTTTATACGATTTTTTTGAGTTTTTCAAAAATATGTTTACCTTTGCAGTCCCGTTTTTCACAGAAGTCACATTGGAGAGATGCTCGAGTGGCTTAAGAGGCACGCCTGGAAAGCGTGTATACTCCAAAAGGGTATCCCGAGTTCGAATCTCGGTCTCTCCGCAAAAAAAGACAGCCTGACCGGTTGTCTTTTTTCGTGTAGAGACTTGTTGTCCACGTTACCCCCTTCTCCTGGTACTCGCCGTACACAAAACCAGTCCAAAACGTGCATGCTCAGTACCAAAAGGTACTCACCGTACACAAAACCCAGCCCAAACGTGTATGCTCAGTACCGCGAAGTACTAGCTGCGCACAAGGGAGTTCGAGAAGCTGGTTCTGTAAAACAAAAACGCCCACCGAAGTGAGCGTTAGAATGGCTTAGAAGGAAACCCGCAATGAAAGTCCAGCAACTGGTTTCACGCTGCCGAACGTCTCAGTTTGGGCATATATAACAAACGGCTCAACATTGAAATCAAGAGAAGTACGTTGGCCTCTAAGATCTTGATAATACATATTTTTTACCTTTGCAACGTGAACAGCATCACAAATACTCCAAATATTGAGAGCTATTCTGGCAGCCTGGATTCCCCAAAACAGGCCATTATAATTGTAAGTAGTGTAGCCAGAACTGTTGACATTGGATTTCACTTGAGCCAATCCAAGTAAACCAAGCCCGACATTTGCGCCAAAAAATGCCAGTCCCCGTCCCCACTCGCCATCTATGCACTGTCCAAGGCCTGGGATAAAGAATGATGCAACACCAGCCCAACCTCTACTGTACGGATCGCCAGGTTGAGGAACATAAAACTTGGTGTCATAGAAATCCCTATACTCCCTATATTTCATGCCCACCACTACAGTCTGAGTGGTATTTGACCCATATGCTTGTTGTTCAACATCCTCAAACACGTCATTCTCCCCATTCTCATATCGCACGATTAGGATCTCGGACTTGGCAATAGTATAAGTTGGGCCATTAAGGTTGCTATATCGCTTATATTTAATATCGTTTATATTAACTTCAAGAATTTTGGCGGTAATATCTGTGCCGTCCTTTTTTGTGATAATATCTTGAGCATCAAGGCTTATAAGAGCACTTAACCCAAGAATGAATACGCAAATAAACCTCTTCATTTTTAGAATCTTAATGCTAAACCTATACCATAATTCTGCGCACCGATACTAATCTCTGGCGTATTGTGGGCAAAACCATGCTTAGTATTATAATCGGCAATTGCCTTATTTATCTTGTTGACACCAACAATATGTAAAGGGAGGCCTATTAAAAACAATCCGGCACATACCCCATATACAGCCGCTCCATTTTTTATATTGCCTCCAGCTGCAAGGCTTCCAACGAGATAGCCGATTGCTCCACCAGCCCCCACACCCATCAGGATATCGCCAACTGAGGACAAAGAATCGCCACTTTTGTACAACGCCTCTGACTCAGGAGAAAAATATAGATATGTGGATTTTTTATCAATATTCATCCCGTTTATAGAGAGTCTACCAGACCAACGATCGAGCGTCATAATACCCTCCGGAACTCTATTCTGTATCGATTCTTTATTAAAAACGTCCCTTTCCCCATTTTCATAAGTGATCATTAGAACATCTGACTTTGGTATAGTATACAGAGGGCCATCAAGATTTGAGAAACTCTTATACTTGATTTCGTTAGTCCCTACTTCTGACACCTTAGCTTTAATGTCTGTCCCATCTATTTTGGTAATGATGTCTTGCGCAGACATTGACAACCCTGTTAACAGGATAAAGAAAAGAAGAAATATAACACGTTTCATATAATGAGGGTTTATGAAAAGTCTAATTGCAAATATAGTAAAATATTTCTATCAGCTTTATTCTAAGCTGCTTGAAAATCGTCAGCAAGATGCTGACGTTTTCGACTTGATATTCCGGCTCCCCTTGCCCGGCAGCAACTTCCAGCATTCCACAACATACTTGCGCCAAAGGATATGACAGCAACAATGGTATGATGCCCCCTCCCGCCTGGTACTCGCCGGTTTTAATTTATCTTCGACATTATCTGCACATATACGTATCTAAACGGAAAAGCGGGCTCTGACCTGGCGGGGCTCACATCACCTCCAGCCTCGGCCTGACCGGTTCCACAAGGTGGTAGATATGGTCCCGCTCCACGGAGGTAACACCTTTTATCCCGGCGAAGTACTCGATAGCCTCTATGATGTCTTTCCCTTCAGGAATCCGGACTGCCACCCCGGGAATAATGCTGTAATCATAGAGTATAGTCGCACCGTAGTCCTTAATGGCCTCAAGAAGAGACTCCTTCCCTATCCCGGTGTCATAGAAAATGATAAGGTTGGTCGGTGAGACATATTCCATGTCTTCCCGGAGCCGGATCTCCTCTCCGGTGGACAGCACATACAGGGCTTTTTGGAAATTCGCCTTCCCGAAGTTCACGGCTGCCTGAAGGGAGTCTTCCGGAAAGAGCCTCACGCTGTCAAAGTAATACTGTCCGTCTTCAGAGTCCCTCCATCCTCCCACGAAGCCGTCGTGTGATGTGGCATGGGTGACGGCGGCTTCAAGGCCGTCCCTCCCGCAACTTCCCTGAGTCGCGGCATAAGCGACGCTTATTCCCTCTCCGGGCTCCGTCATGGTTGATATATCCACCGTAAACCCCTCCGGGCGGGCCTCGCTCAGGGCCCACACGGCATCGGCAACGGTAGCCCCGGGAAGACGTCTTGCCGTCCCGCAGGAGGTGAGGGTGACAATGAGCACCTGCACGGTGAGGATTGCCCTAACGTCAATGACAAACTCGCGGTGTTTTGTCTTGTGGCGAAAAAGATGCATGCAGAGGATATTCAGCAATTACTGAACCGGATGGATTGTGTTTTCAAGAATACGTTCCACTTCGGCCTTGGCCTTCTGGAACTGCGCCTGGTAGGCCGGGCTCCGTTTCAGGTACTCGTACACCGACGCTGCCACCATCTTCCCGGCAGCGACGTCGCTGGCCCAGTGGGCACCTACGATGAGTCTGGAGATGCCGCCCTGCTCGGCACGCCTCAGAAGAGCCTCGTTCCTTTCCGGACGAAGGTCTGAGAGGATATACGCCAGGCCGAAATAGTTCGCTGTATGTCCAGACGGGTAGGAGTAGTTGGTCCTCAGCCACACCTCGTCGTCAAGAGTAAGGGTATGTGAGCCGAAATATACAAAGGGGCGGGTGCGCTTGTAGGTGCGTTTGGCCTCGTCACAGCCAGACGAGCCGAAGCACTCCAGGGAGTGCGTCAGGAGAAGATATGTCTCCGGCATCGTTTCGGGAGTCACCGCCATGCCGAAGGCTTCGGCGAATTTCTCTCCAACATCCGAAAGGTCGGCATCCGCCACAGCCTGGCGGGCACGCTCTGGGTCCACTGAACGAAGTCTGTGGTATTCCCAGTATGCGAACTTGTCCATAAGGAACTCAATACTGCCCTCCTCCGGGGGCGGAGGAAGGAGCCGGAGACTGCTCCTGACTTCCGATTCCGTGAGGTATGGGGTGTAGTCCTGCGCGGCAAGGGGGAAGGCCGACAGTATGAGGGCCGAAACGATTGTTACTATAAAAGAATGTTTGTTCATTTTGATATGCTTTGATGTGCATGAACTTAGTGTATTGTTTTTCAAAAATAGCGAAAAAACCAATAAATGGCAAACATTCGCTCTCTGGCGATTCCTCGATTGGATTTTTAGAGCTTTCTCCTGTGAATACTGACGGTGTATTCACTTACAAACAGGGTGAACCTCAAGCTATGGAGCACTCCGTTTCCGCCAAGGAGGGTCTTAGCCTTACCCGGGGAGAGTTTCTTCCTTCTTTCCAGGCGGAGGACACGCGCACGGTAGTCCCTGTAACGCTCCGGCGACATGGTCCCAATGTAATAATTAGCCATTTAAAAGAGGTTTCACACAGAGAATTGGCCCGCCTGGTACTCGCCGTACACAAAAACAACCCAAAACGTGCATGCTCAGTACCGAAAGGTACTCACCGTACACAAAACCAGCCCAAAACGTGCATGCTCAGTACCGAAAGGTACTCACCGTACACAAAATCCAGCTCAAACGTGTATGCTCAGTACCGCGAAGTACTAGCTGCGCACAAATGAGTCCGGGAAACTGGTTCTGTAGAAAAAAACGCTCACCGAAGTGAGCGATAAAACGGAAGCAGGTTGTTGCCGAAACTGTGGCCTTCTTCAAGAGCCTGTTTTAGAGGATCTTATCGGATTTCTTTGCCGAACGGGAACACGGAGCCGACGGCCATTTTGAAGTGCTGCATCCCCCAGGGAATGCCAACGATGGTGACGCAGAAAACAAGGCCGAAGACAAAGTGAAGGATGGCAATCTCCCACCATCCAAGAAGAATCCATACAAGGTTCATGACCACCGACAGGCACCCCGGCTCATTGGGACCGTTGACCAGTTCATGGCCGAAGGGCCAGAGCGCATACGTGCCAAGCTTGAAAAGCTGCACGCCAAAGGGTATGCCTATGATGGATATGCACATGAGAAGGCCCACGATGTAGTATATCAGGGCGATGATAATACCTCCCAGGACCAGCCAGAGTATATTGCCGATGAATTTCATTTTGGTTACTGGATGTACTTGGTGATAAGCCTTACCATGAGGGTGTTGAGGTGCTCCACCTGGTAGTCGCCGACGGAGGCCTCGATGTGGTCTCCGCCCACACCGCTGTCGTTGGTGAGGAAGACATATGTGCCGCCGGTGAGGATGGCAAACTGCCGGCACATGAATTCGCACTCTTTCTCATAGGAGCTGCAGAAGACGGGAATGAGTTTCACGCCCATTGAGGCAAACTGCTTCACGGATTTCTGGAGGCTTTCAATTACGCCGGGATGGTCCCTGTGCGCAGGGGCGTCCAGGATAAGGAAGGCCATCTTGGAGTAGGCTGCTTTATGCCACTGGAGGTCCGAGAGAGCGGCTTCAAGGGCCGAATGAACGGCCTCGGGAGTATCTCCGCCGCCATCGGCATACTGCTCTCCGATAAATCCCATGGTGGAAGAAATGTCCGTTGTGAAAGGAGAGAACTTGGTGAGATATTCGTCGCCGTCGGAATCACGATAGAAGACAGTTCCGGTGAAGATGGTGCGGTCTGTTTCCATTTCCCCTACCTTTGTGAGGATGGACTGGAGGTCGCTCTTGAGGAAGGAAATCTCGTCTCCCATGGAGCCGGTGGCGTCCACAATGAATGCAATGTCAACGGTATTACTCAGGGAAGCGCTTGGACTGGCCGAATACGTATTCACAACTTCTTCGGCCGAATCCCATTTCCATACTACGGGCGCCTCAGGCTGCACAACACCTCCGATGTCCACACGGCAATCGGCCACGGAAACGGGGTCCTGGACATTGTTTACCGCAAGCCAGAGATTGGCTTCTCCTTTATTGTCGGAGATTGTTTCCCAAAGGCATTCCTCCCCTTTGAGAAGCTTCACGGGAACGCCCACAACCGGAGCGTCGCCTTCCCCTACAAGCTTCACGGCAATGCGCTTGGAGGTATTGAAGCCCCAGTATCCGTTCATTTTGGAGTAGTCCCCTGTCATGAGTTTTCCCCAGAAATCCCAGTTCAGGAGGTCGTTCCATTCGGCCGCGGTTACAACTCCGGCCTCTGCGCCGCCGCCCTGGCCTTCTCCGGGGGCGCCCCCGTAATCACCGCCGGGAGCCGCCATGCCGTCGGAGACGTCGTAGTCCGCCTCCTTTGAAGCGTCAGCGAATGTACCTGATTTAGGTTTGCTGCAGGCCATGGCAATGACGCCAAGCACGGCCAAAGAGATTCTAGCGACAGTTTTCATATAATAAGCATTTTATAGTCTTATTATTAGATGCATCCAAGGGGCCGAATGTGACAGACGCGGCTAATAAATGTCATCCATGGAGATGTTTCCCCAGGAAGGGAGGGAGGGGTCGTCGATGGTGGCGTCAATGAAGCGGGCCGTACCCTTAATGACATCATTTTCAAGGAAGGAAAGCACCTGAGGCAGCACTACAAGCATGTAAGCGGCAACGTCGTGGGTGCGGTCCTCGTACCTGTAAATGCTGTGGGGGTACTCCTTCTTGGCAAGCTTTTTTGCAATGTGGCTGCTGCCCCAAATCCCGCGGCCGAAAAACGCCAGGGATTTGTAGGCCACCGCCTTGTCCGAGGTTCCATGGAACATAAGGATGGGGCAAGGTTGCGTCTTGAACTTAGGGGCGCCTTCCGTGCTAATGATGGCGCCTGCAAAACTCATCACCCCCTTGAAATTGAAGTCCGGGATGGGGCATTCTCCGCTAATGACGGCATATTCGGAAGCCAGGGAGATTATGGCCCCGGCCGAATTGCCGCTGATCACAAGGTTATTGGTATCAATGCCAAGTTCCGGGTGGTTCCTGAGGTATTCCACGGCCGAAAACACATCCTCAACGCCCACATCCTGGGAATGCTCGAAAGCCTTTACCGCCTTGAAGGCCCCTGCAAGGCCGTTCCCCACCTTCACGTACTTCATCCCAAGGCGGTAGTCTATGGCAACAACGGGGTAGCCGTTCTCGTTGAGTTTCTCGTAAAAGTCCACCAGGTATTTGTCGTTGCGGGCTCCGGACACGAAGCCTCCGCCAAACACAAACATCACGGCAGGTTTGGCCTTGTCTACTGCCTGAGGCCGATAAATATCCAGTTTCAGGTCACAGGTGTCCCTGCTGGCAAAAGTGTAGGTTTCCTGTGCGTTTGCACTCAAGGCGGCAAAAAGTGCCAGGATTAAAGTCAGGCGTTTCATAAAGCGGATTCCAATGGTGTTCTAAACTGGGTATTTGCCCTGTAATGGGGCGCATAAAGGGACTCAATCACGGTGACTGGAGCCTGGAAAGTACCGGCACGTGTAACGAAGAATTCCTCTGAAAGCTCCGTATTTTCCTCCGGATAGGAATCGAAGTAGTACTCCGTTGCCGATGCCTTCACATTGCGGTAGCCCTGGGGCGTGAATCCCCACACGAAGCCGTGCCTGAGCGGGCGTATGAAGCCGTAGCCGACGTGTCCGGAAAGTTGCTGGACAGGGCTCAGGGATGCCTCACGGCCCGCCGTAACCTTCACGAACGAGCGGTTTTCTCCGTTCCAGATATTATAGACAACGCGGATCTTGTCGCCGACCTTAACGGGGGCGCCGGGAAGAATCTCTGTTTCAGGGAGATCCCTCGACTGCGCTCGGGATGACAGGGTGGCAGCACCGGATGACAGATAGAATCGGCGCTCAATGGTGAAGCCGTTTCCGGTGGCCTTTATATCCTTGAACGGAGCATTGTATGTGGCCGAAAGTGCCAGCACCCTGGTATCCAAAACAGCCTCGGAGCCATCCAGGATGGAGGTAATGGCATCTATGAAAGCAGGCTCGGTGTCCCACTTCTGCGTCTCCTTCTGAAGCATCAGCCACAGGCGGATGCCGTCTGCAACAGCCGAAGGGGTGCCCCCTTCGGCCGACAGGAGATCGCAAAGCAGCGCGTGGGCATAAGCCTCGCTTTCAAGAAGACCGCGCCAAGGCATTACGGCATTGGGGTAGTACCAGCCGCCGTCACGGTGCTCCACGGCGTATTCAAGCAGGGAGGCGACATCGGCCTTGAGGGACTTTTGCATTTTGGTCTTGGCAAGGGAAATGCCCCAGGCTTTTGCAAGGTCAAGGCCGCCGTCATTGTCAAGTAAGTTTCTGAGAGTGAGGAGCCTCCGGGCTTTTGCAAGGATCTGGCCCTGCATTCCCCTGCCCTCTTTGGCCGTAGGAGTGAGGTAGGACTTTGCGTCCTTCTTGAAGGCTGCCATACGCTTCTTGGCGGTTTCCGTCACGGCCTTTTCCGTGAACGGGACGCCGGCGTAAAGGGCGCGGACATGCATGTACTGGGCATCCGAGAGCCATCCGCACCAGTACGGCCGGACACTGCCAAACTGATTGGCGTCCAGGTATTTGACGGAAGAGGTGACATCCGGGACCTCGAATCCTCTTTGGCGTAGTTTTGCAAAGCGCTCCAGCATCACGGCGGTGATAACGGGCGAGGACGTCATGCCCTCGAACCACCCGAAGCCGCCGTCGGAGTTACGGCATGCCAGGATCTTCGGCAGAAGCTCTTCAGCGGAGGGGGACACCCCTTCCGGAGCATTTGCCCGGACAGGGTTGCGAAGCAACGCGGAGGAAGGGGTGTTTCCCTCCGCTGCCAGTGCAGAAGCCATGAGCCGCACATACCAGGCCTCGGAGAGGGAGAGGACGTCTGAGCCGGAAGGCTCCACGTGGGACGGGATGGCGTCCTTCACCATATCCAGGACGGTGATTTCCTTAAGGGCGGCGGCGCTGCCGGGAACGTTCACAAAGCGGGAACGGAGCTCTTTCAGAAGCGCATCGCGGTCCTGTCCAGCGTGCAGCACGGCCGAATGAGCCTCAGTAAGGGTCTGGGCTGCCGGATAAACCGGAATGTTCACACGCACGGCATCTGAGAAGTCATCGGCCACAAAGGCGGCGGTGACAGATTCTTCGCTATGCTCAGAATGACAAAGAGGAACGGCCACCTGAATGACCTTGGTGACGGTTTCGCCGGCGGGAACGGTTACGGGGACCTGGGCGCTGCGGCCGTCAAACTGAAGGACAATCTTGCCGGAAACGGGGGCTTCGGCCACGGAAGAAACGGTTACCGCGGCATTCCAGACATCTCCTTCATAGAGGAAACGGGGCTCCTGGAGCGCAACCTTCACGGGGATTGTCACCACCATCTCGCGTTCGGCGATGGCGTTACGCATGGAAGGGTCGTGAGCATACACGCGCACATAATAGGTGGAGAGTTTGTCGGAGGTGCGGAAGCTGAAGGAGAGCTTGCCGTCATTGTCGGAGAGAAGATGAGGCTGGAACGTGAGGGCCTGAAGGAATTCGCTGCGGATTGCTACATCCTCCGGGATTCCAGCACCGGCATCAAGGGCATCGGCCGAAACCGCCACCTCTTCTTCGGCCACCTCCATTGCCATGGGGGCGGGAGCGGCATCCAGAAGGACGGTGTTCTTGCTCATGCGGGCCATTGCCTTGGTGCCGTAGCCCATCACCACAACGTCGTCATAGAACCCGTTCCCCACGCTGCCGCAGGCCGAAACAACATCCACGTAAGGAACGGAGTAGTCGGCCTGGCTCACCACGGGCCAGTAATTGCGCGCCACGGCGTCCATGCTCTTGTCCCAGGCGGCGGCAAGGGCCTCAACACCGGCGTCGGTCTTGAGCGTAAATGTATATTCAGTGCCGGGATATGCCTTGTCCTGGAAACGCGTAAACTCCAGTGGCAGAACAAGTTTGGTGCGGGAACGCCTGTACTGGCGCTCGTATTTGACCGCCTTGCCGTCAATGAAATAGAACAGTTGCAGGCGCACGGCGTCAGGCCACGTTTCCTTGAAGTCGTAGCCAATTTCCTCAACGGTGCCATCGTTTACCTTTATCTGACGTGAGTCAAGCACCTGAGAATCCTTGCCGAAAACGGTGGCCTGGATCCAGGCGGCGCCGCAGGCCGTTCCAACCACGGCCTCTATGCGGGAATCCACGGTTGACGGGCCGCCGATGAAAAAGCGTGAGTCGGTGACGCTGAGGGCCTTCTCTCCGGGGAGGAGCACAAGCACCTTGGCATCAGAGGTTTCCTTTATCTTTTCTCCGCTGGGGAGGGTGGCTTCAACTATGGCCGAAAGTATGTACAGGCCGCTTTCCTTGATGGGGATTGAAACCTCCTCACCGGAGGCGGCAGTGCCGCTGTACACGGTTGCAGTGCCGTTTTTGGTAAGGACGTACTTGACGTCAAGGGGAACGGGGTTGCTCCAGACATCGCGGGCCTGGAAGATGGCCTGGACCGTGGTGCCGCGCACAACATGGCGGGGCTCGGAGCGGCGCCAGTAGTACCTGCCGGGCTGGTCTCCCTCAAGGGAAAGTTCGGCGTCTTCGGCATTTACAACGGTTACGCCCACCTCAAGGTCACGGCTTATATAGAAGCCGTCGTTGAAGGAAAGAGTTTCCCCGGTGGAATCTGTGATGGTGACCTCTGCGTTGTAATAGCCCTCGTCCTTTGCGGGAATCTCAAAGCGGAAGGTGCCATCCGGGCCGATTTCGGCCTCAGTTTCAAGCACTTTATCACTCCAGCGGGTTACGCTGAGCCTTGCCTTGGCCCCGCTGAGGCTGTGGCCGGAATAGGAGTTCACCTTGCCGCTCACAGGGACGGTGGAGCCAACAAGATAGAGTTCCGTGCGCTTGTCAAAGCTTACGTCGAAGGTAGGGAGCACGAATTCGTCTACGCGGAAATAACTCCATTCCAGGGTTTTGGAGCCGTCCATGACTTCCATGGAGAACATGCCGTTCCTGAGGCCGGTGGGAATAGTGAAGTCTCCGCTGGCAGAGCCAAAGTCTCCGGTTTCTATTTTCCTTGTATCCAGGAGGTTATGCTCGGAGTCAAAGAATTTCACCTCCAGTTTTCGATCTTTGAGGGCCTCCAACTTGAGCATGGGATCTCCTTTGTACACCACAACCTTGAAGCTGAGGACGTCTCCGGGGTTGTAGGCGCCGCGGTCACGGTAAACGTTGCATTTTACGGAGTTGTCCGGGATGTGGACGGAGGCCTCGCGAACAATGCTCACGGGGCGGGACTTGCGGTCTCCGCTCACTGCAACAAGGGAATAATAGGTTCTGGGGTGTGCCTTTATCTCCTTGTCTATGGCCGAAGGTAGTTTTGTGAAACCGCTCAGGGATACGGTGCTCTTCGCCACCTGTGTGTCTCCTTTCATGAGAAGGATCTGGGCCTTTGCAAGGGGCTTTCCGGTTTCATAGTCGGCCACATACACTTTTCGGCCTTCGGCGTCCGTGCGGCTGGCGATTGAGAGGGTGTACTTCTCAAACTGGCACATTGTGCTCTCTTTCCCGTTTACGGCCTCGGCGGTGTAGGAGCCGTCCTTAAGGGCCGGAAGGTCCAGACGGAGGGTGTCACGGACGTAGAAGCTGTTTTTGGGGTTCTGGGCATTCCAGGTGGCCACCTTGTTTTTCCCTTCAAGGAGTTTTACGGATGCCGAAGGAAGGTTCCGGAAAATGACGGTGATATGGTCATTGTCCATGCTCATGTCAAGGCCCTTGGAGGTGAGGCGGCTGCTGAGGTTGTACACTCCGGCATACCTTACCGCTATCTCCTGCTCCTTCTGGCGGAAAGCGGCGCGGCGCTTCTCATAGTCCTGGCACTTTTCATAAAGGGCCTTGTAATCCTCCGGCTTTGAGTTCTTTTTGTCTTCAAGCGCGGACATGTCCATCTGGAGAAGGTCTCCTTCAGGGAACAAGGCAAGGGCTGTTCCGGGATATGCGTCCTGAATCTCCTTCAAGGCTTTGCGCTTGAGGGGGCGGTCCTGGACGGAATTGTATTTTCGGCCAAGGATGTAGTACTTGAGGGCTCCTTCCTGAGGGTATTTTCCGGCAACAATGCCTTCAAGGGCCTTCACCACATCATCAGAGTAACGGTTCTGGAGAAGGCGCCAATGGGCCCACTCATGATCCGAGCCCATAAACTGGGTGAGGGCTCCGTTAAGGTAGGAGTCCACTCCGCGGTGAAGGGCGGGGTTGTTGCCATCCAGGGGATGTTCCTGAATGAATTTCCAGAGTTCTTCCTGAGTGCAGGGGTTTTTCCACTCCAGCATCCAGAGGAAGGTGACAATGGGCATGTCAAACTCCTTAACTTCCTTTGCCAGAGCCGCCCTGAGGGCATCACGCTGCTTCCAGTCACGGCGCTGAACCGCATACACGTACTTGGTTGCGGCATCCCAGAAGTCTACGGGTAGGCGTTTAACCTGCGCTTCCTTTTTTATCTGCTCCAGGATAGAGGCCTCTTTTTTAGGGAGGTCTGCCTTGGAAGCTTCGTCGTACTCCTTCCAAAGGGCAGTAAGGGTGTGACCGTCAGACATTGTAGCGGCATTTATTGCTCCGGCCCCAGCGAGGGCTAGAAGCAGGGATAACAACATTCTTTTCATATCCTTGGCTCATTTCAAGAATTGTGCTAAGTAAAAAGTGGTAACGCCTCACTTACTACAAAAGTGCTGCCACCTATATATATAATTGAGTCTTTGGTGGCAATTTCCAGGGCTTTTTTCACGGCATCGGCAACTGAGGGTATTACAATTGGGATCTCTCCGCTCGCTTCGCTCGGTCGAGATGACAGGAATCGGTCAAGGATGTCCTGGGCCGGGAGGGCGCGTGGTGTTGACGGAGAGGTGAAAATGTAGGTGGCGCTGCGGGGCATGAGGGGGATGATGGCGTCAAGGTCTTTGTCGGCCATTATACCATATACTATAATAAGGGGGCGGTTCATGGCCTCAAGCTGGGAAAAGTTGTGTTTTAGCGCATGGGCATTGTGGCCGATGTCTGCAATGGCCAGAGGGTCCCGGCGGAGACGCTCCCAGCGGCCGTGGAAATGCATGTCACGGGCAGCGTGGATGATGCCATCAAGGACTCTTTCGTCGTGAATTCCAAGAATGTCAAGGGCAGCAAGGACAGTCCTGAGGTTCTGGCGCTGAACTTCTGCGCCAAGGTCCATGGCCTGAAGAATATCCTCACGGCGGTCCCAGAATGTGGGATTCACCTCCTGAGCATAGGTGAGAGGGCAGAAACCTGCCGCCTTGGAATCAAAAACCGGGCGGGTTTCCTCAGAGGCTTCTCCTATTAGTGCTGGAACTCCGGCTTTGAATATCCCGGCTTTTTCGGCTGCTATCTTTGGGAGGGTGTCACCAAGCAGGGCCATATGGTCATAGCCGATGCTGGTCACAATGGTAAGTAACGGTTTTTCAAGAATGTTTGTTGAGTCAAGCCTACCCCCCAAACCGGTTTCAATAACCGCTACATTCACCCCTGAATCGGCAAAATACTTGAAGGCCAACCCGGTGGTGATTTCAAAGAAAGAGAGGTTATTCTCCACTATCCAGGGAAGCCAATCCGAAAGTTGTTTGTGGACATATCCCTTAGAAATAAGGTCGTTTACCCTTATTCTCTCTCTAAAGTCTAGAATATGAGGGGAAGTATACAGCCCAACCTTTAACCCGCACTTTGACAGTGCGCTGGACAGTAAATTTGCCACGCTGCCCTTGCCATTTGTGCCAGCAATGTGTATGGCTTTGAACTTCCGGGACGGATATCCCAGAAACGCGTCAAATGCCTGCATCCTTTCAAGGCCCGGCTTGTATGCACCGGCGGTGAACCCGTCTTTCTGAACGGACGGGAACCGCTTGAAGATGTCTTCTATAAGTGAATTGTATGCTTCTTCAGTAAATTCCATAGTACAAAGATAAGTTTTTTTTACTACCTTTGGATTTGTTATGACAGATCTGCTGAACGCTTCTTACATCCTGGATGGGGTGCCTATGCCGCTCTCCCCGGCCAAAATGCTCCGTGAGTGCACCGCGGAACCTCCGCTGGAACCGGACGGAGATCCCGCAACCATCGCAGACGAGCACCTGGACCAGGATCCCCGCAGCTTTGATTTCAAGGAGGAAGACATAGAGTCCTATGGACAGGCCCTGGAGGGCTTCAGGCGCAGCTTTCCGCTCCGCTTTGCCGGGCCGTACACCTCAGGAAAAGTGGCCCAGGCACTCATAGATGCCATCTGGATGAACGGTCATTTCCGTATGGGAGACCTCACTCTCAAGGCCGACTGGAAGTGGAACGGAAAGGGAATCGGCCTGCCTGCCGCATTCTATGATTCAGTGGAGGCGGCTTGCAGCTATATCGACGCCCTTGGCGTAAAGATTTCGCAGTACAGCCTTACGTCCGGCACGCCGTCGGTTGCCTTCAAAGCCACCACCGTGGCCGAAGAAGACGCCCCCGAAGACGAAGAATCCCTCCTCAGGGAGCTCCCCTATCGCACGGCAAATCCCAGGATTTCCCGCCGCAGGAAGGTTGGTTCGGCATTTGTCCCGGAGGCCTCTGACTGGATAATATACATTCCCTTCGACACCTGTGACTACCGTCTGGGCGGCTCTGCGCTGGCCCAAGCCATTGGCGCATCGCCGTCGGTTTCTCCGGAAATAGGGGACGCAGACTACTTCATAGACTGCTACGAGGTTGTACGCGAACTTGTGGAAGACGGCATAGTGAAGGCCGGAGCAACCGTTTCCGAAGGCGGGCTGTACATGGCCCTGAAGGCTATGGTTTCGGCCGGTACGGGTGCGGACATCTGCATAACGGACATCTCCAAGGCCTACGGAGACGAGCTCCCCGTGAGAATTCTGTTCTCAGAGGTCCCGGGCGTGATTATTCAGATTTCGGACATAGACTACGACTACGTAGACGCAGAACTTATCCTGCAGGACGTAGTTTACTATCCCCTGGGACATCCCGTCCCCGGCACCACTTCCGTGAAACTTTCAGAGCACACAGACCTTCCCCACATCCTTGAGTCCCTCATGGGCTCCCTGGAAGGGGAAGACTAACCACATAACGCCATGGCAAAAATATTTGTCTTAGACACAAACATCATTCTCCACGACTTCAATGCCATCAAGCAGTTCCAGGACAATGACATCGTAATTCCCATTGCCGTGATTGAAGAACTGGACAAGTTCAAGAAAGGCGAGGATGCCCTCAGTTTCAATGCACGTGCATTCATGCGTGAGATAAACAAACTTACGGACAAGCACGATTTCGGCCCGCGTGGTGTGCCGCTTGGAAAAAAACTCGGCTATATAAAGATAGAGCCCAACCACCCGTTTGCACCTGAGTACCAGGACCTTTTCCGCGACGATATCCAGGATCACCGCATACTTTCCACCGCAATGTGGGTGAGGGATACGCATCCGTCAAAGTTCGTGGCGCTTGTGACTAAGGACATCAACCTCCGTCTCAAGGCAAAAGCCGTTGGCATGGCTGCCCAGGACTACCTCCGTGACCGTTTGGACGACGAAGTCATGGTGGGCCTGGAAAAGGAGGTCATCGTGGCCGATGCAGATTCGGCCGAACTCCAACGCCTTGCCTACGGGCAGGACAACGCAATTCCATGGAAGGAGGTGGCCGAAAAAGAGCCCCGCGCCAACCAGCTGTACAAATTCAACTTCGGCGGAGATACAGTATGCGCCCGCTACGACACCGTCCGCAACGAGATTGTTCTGGTGAAAGCTAAGGAAGCCTGCGGAATCCGCCCCCGCAACGACGAACAAAAATTCGCCCTTGACGCCTGCCTGAATCCCCACATCCCGCTGGTTTCACTAACTGGCGGTGCCGGTACTGGTAAAACCCTCATCGCCCTTGCCGCGGCAATTGAGCAGTGTGGCTACTACGACCAAATTATCCTCACAAGGCCCACGGTAGTGCTTGGAGGCCAGGACATCGGCTTCCTGCCCGGAGACCAGAAGTCCAAAATGAGCCCTTACGTGCAGCCTCTCATGGACAACCTGGACGTTATAAAACGCTGTTTCAAGCCCGGCAGCCGCCAGTATCAGAAGATAGAGGGCCTTATAAAGGATGAAAAACTGATAATCTCACCGCTTGCCTATATCCGCGGCCGTTCTCTTGGTAAAGTGTATTTCATTGTAGACGAGGCCCAGAACCTTACCCCGCATGAGGTAAAAACCATCATTACACGTGCCGGAGAAGGTACCAAGATGGTGTTCACCGGTGACATTTACCAGATAGACCAGCCCTTCCTGGACCAGTGGTCCAACGGTCTTACGCACCTTGGAGAAAAGATGCGCGGCCAGGCTCTGTTTGAGCACGTTTTCCTGCGTAAAGGAGAGCGCTCGGAACTTTCAGACACAGCTGCAAAACTATTGTAGCCCGTGGAGATAAACACTTGATTATTAGCGAATTATATAAAATAGGGTGCACGTTTTCGTGCACCCTATTTTGCGTAAGTATTTAACTATCAGAGCATTAGCTCCACGCAGTGGAACTATTTGCTCTGCTTGATAGCGGCCTGGGCAGCGGCGAGGCGTGCGATAGGAACGCGGAACGGGCTGCAGGACACGTAGTCAATGCCGATGGTGTTGAAGAACTCGATGGATGCGGGATCACCACCGTGCTCACCGCAAATACCGCACTGGAGTTCAGGACGCTTGCTGCGGCCTTTCTCAACGCCGAGTTTCACAAGCTGACCAACAGCCTTGACATCGATGGTCTGGAAAGGATCGGAATCCAGGATCTTGTTGCCAAGGTAGTCGCCCATGAATGTACCGATATCGTCACGGCTGAAGCCGAAGGTCATCTGGGTGAGGTCGTTGGTACCGAAGCTGAAGAACTCTGCGGTACGGGCCATGCGGTCTGCGGTAAGGGCAGCACGAGGGATCTCGATCATGGTACCGAACTGGTAGTCGATCTGCTGTGCGGTCTTGGCCTCGACCTCGGCCTTGATGCGGTCGCAGATAACTTTCTGGAAGCTGAGCTCACGTGCGGAAATGGTGACGGGGATCATGATTTCCGGATGAGGGTGCAGGCCTTCCTTCTGGAGTTCTGCGGTGGCGGTGAAGATGGCGCGATACTGGGTTTCGGCAATCAGAGGGAAGGAAACGTGCAGACGTACGCCACGGTGACCCATCATAGGGTTGACCTCGTGGAGGCTCTCGCCGCGTTTCTCAACTTCCTTCACGGAAATGCCAAGGTCCTTTGCAAGTTCTTTCTTCTTGTCTTCGCCCTGAGGTACGAACTCATGGAGCGGCGGGTCAAGGAGACGGAACACGACGGGCTTGCCGTCCATCACGCGGAGGGTTTCCTTTACTGCGGCCTTCATGTAGGGCTCAAGTTCTGCGAGGGCAGCCTTGCGCTCTTCGTTGGTGTTGCAGAGAATCATCTTGCGGAGCTTGGAAAGCGGCTGCTCGGAGTTGCGGCCGTAGAACATGTGCTCAATACGGAACAGGCCGATACCCTGTGCACCGAACTTGAGGGCGCGTGTTGCGTCTTCGGGGGTGTCGGCGTTGGTGCGGATACCGAGCTTGCGGAACTTGTCGCACATGCCCATGAACTTGGCGAAGAGAGGGTTCTCAGAGGCATCCATGGTTTCGATGGCACCTGCGTAAACAAGACCCTTTGCGCCGTTGAGGGAGAGCCATTCGCCTTCCTTGAAGGATTTGCCAACACCTGCGAAGGTGACGGTCTTGTCCTTGAAGTTGATCTTGAGGGCGTCGCAGCCTACGATGCAGCACTTACCCCAGCCGCGGGCCACGAGGGCTGCGTGGGAAGTCATGCCGCCGCGCTCTGTGAGGATACCCACGGAGGCGTGCATACCGTCGATGTCTTCAGGGGAGGTCTCTTCACGGACCAGGATGCACTTCTTGCCGGCCTTTGCGTAGGCGATAGCGTCTTCGGAGGTGAAGACAATCTGGCCCACGGCGCCACCCGGAGATGCGGGCAGACCCTGTGCAAGGCATTCGGCCTTCTTTTCAGAAGCGGGGTCAAGGATGGGGTGAAGGACTTCGTCAAGCTGGGCGGGAGCCACGCGCATGACGGCGGTCTTTTCATCGATGAGACCTTCTTCTACCATATCTACTGCCATCTGGAGGGCAGCAAGGCCGGTGCGCTTGCCAATACGGCACTGGAGCATCCAGAGCTTGCCTTCCTGGATGGTGAACTCGATGTCCTGCATGTCCTGGAAGTGGTCTTCGAGGCGCTTGCGGATTTCGTCAAGCTCTTTGTAGACCTCGGGCATTGCGGTTTCGAGGGAAGCGAGGTTCTTGTTTTTCTCGCTCTTAGTGGCCTCGTTGAGGGGGTTGGGGGTACGGATACCGGCAACTACGTCTTCGCCCTGGGCGTTGATGAGCCACTCACCGTAGAACTTGTTGTCACCGTTGGCGGGGTTACGGGAGAATGCGACGCCGGTGGCGGAAGTGTCTCCCATGTTGCCGAACACCATGGACTGGACGTTCACGGCTGTGCCCCAGTCGTCCGGAATGTGCTCGATCTGGCGGTAGCGGATGGCGCGTTTGCCGTTCCAGCTCTTGAATACACCGCCGATTGAGCCCCAAAGCTGTGCCTGGGCGTCGTCGGGGAATTCAACACCAAGGACTTCCTTGATGCGTACCTTGAAAGCTTCGGCGAGGTCCTTGAGCTGGTCTGCGGTGAGCTCGGTGTCGGACTTGTAACCGTTGGCCTTCTTGACTTCCTCCATCATGCGGTCAAGCTGCTGGCGGATGCCCTGGCCGTCTGCGGGCTCGATGCCTTCGGCCTTCTCCATCACAACGTCTGAGTACATCATGATGAGACGGCGGTATGCGTCGTACACAAAGCGGGGGTTGCCGGTTTTCTTGATGAGGCCGGGGATGGTCTTGGAGCAAAGGCCGATATTGAGGATGGTGTCCATCATGCCGGGCATGGAAGAGCGTGCACCGGAGCGGCAGCTGACAAGGAGGGGATCTTCTGCGTCACCGAACTTCTTGCCCATGATCTTTTCCGTTGCCTCAAGGGCTGCTGCGACGTCCCTCTTGAGTTCAGGGGTGTAGCCACCACCAAGACGGTAGTACTCAGTGCAGCATTCGGTTGTGATGGTAAAACCGGCGGGAACCGGCATGCCAAGGAGGTTCATTTCGGCGAGGTTTGCACCCTTACCGCCAAGAAGCTCTCTCATCTTGCCATCGCCTTCGGCGTGCTTTCCGCCAAAACGATAGACTCTTTTCTTGATTTCTGCCATAAGATATTATTTTGGTTTGTAATATTTCTCGCGTGTAAAACGTGCAAATATACAATTTTTCCGGCAAAAACGAAAAGAATATTAATCAGAACATGTTTGCGAGCGCGAATTTACGGAAAGCCCCGTCCGGAGCGTCCCCCCAGCAGGGGTCAAGGTAAAGGACTTCGTTTCTTGGAAGAGAGCTGGGAATCCCGGACTCACGAATCCGCGACAGGTTCACAAGAAGCACGTCAGAGGACGTTTTTCCGTCGGCGGAGCCGTAAAACTTATGGCCCAGGGGCTCTTCCCAAAGCTCTGCAATATCTTCAAGGGGCACTATGCCGGCGGCAAGGAAAACGCATTTGTCGTAATCCGGGAACAGCAGGGAAATGAGCCTGAAGGTTGACAGGGCATCGGTGCCTAAGTCGTCGCCGATTGGGGCGAACTCCACCGAAATCCTGCCTTTCTCCATGGAAAGGATGCGATGGACGCTCTCTTTGGAAAGATTGTTGCAAAGTATATGAATATGGTAATTGAAGCGCCTGGAAGCGTTGTTTCTTATAGAATCGAGGGCGGCGGCGAAGCCCGGTACGGACTGCTCCGAAACTGAGAAAAAAATGGGAATCGTCTTCATGATTTTTACAGTTTTTTCTGGTTATTTCGGCACAAAATTAGCCCACAAAACAAGCCTGGGAAAATTTACGTGACCAAAAACACGTTTCCAGGGACGAAAATCGCTATTTAGGGACGAAAATGCCAAAATTGGGACGAATGACGGAAATTTTGTATATTTGTCCCTGTAAAACTGTGACGAATAATGGCCATTTCGCGAAATTTTTACCGCATGAGCGCAAACATCCTCTATTTTACGGTTGTCCCGCTCTTCTATTTCCTCTTCACCCTCACCTACCAGCCCTTCGAAATGCAGGAGTTCCTCTCTGTGGGACAGGGCTATTTCACTAATAATCTGATATTTACGTCTCTGATTTTGTTTGGGGTGATGGTCCTTAGCCGGATGCTGTTGTATCTGCTCCGGAACACCCTGGACCTTAACTGGACGCTCTATATCCTCTGGTGTTCGGGGGAAATTGTGGTAACCGGGCTCTTCTGGTCCATCCTCCTTGGCATTGAATGGGCTCCGGCGGTCCCCTACTTCTCCGTTATGACAACCTGCATCCTGTACCTGGCCGGAATCACGGTGTTCCCCTACATAATCATTACGCAGGCCATCCAGCTGCACGTCATCGGCATGGCAAAACAGGCACCGGCACAGGACGAAAAGACCCTCATACGTTTCCACGACGACCAGAAGCGCCTGAAATTCATCATCTCCTCCCCTGCCATATTATATATAGAGGCCGAAGACAACTACGTGCACATCGTGCACCTTGACAACGGAAAAATCAAGGATTTCTCCCTTCGCTCCTCCATGCGCGCCCTGGAGGAAGTCCTATCAAAACACGGCATGGTAAGGTGTCACAGGTCGTTCTTCGTGAACCCGGATCACGTGGAGCTTGTGAAAAAGGATGTCAACGGGTACGCCCTCGCCCAGCTGGACCGCAGCGGACTTGACCCGGTTCCGGTGTCCAAAAAATACTATGATTCATTGTCAGCGCTGTTGTAAATGAAGCTAAAAATGCCTAAATTTGAAGGTTAAACCGAATAATTACTTAACAAATATTTAAAACAATGACTAAAACCAAAGAAAACAGCAACATCATTGCTGTTATCACAATGATCTTCCTGTTCGGAATGATTTCATTTGTGACCAACCTCGCAGCCCCTATCGGCAACATCTGGAAAATGCAGCCCGGAATCGAGGGTTCCAACACCCTTGGCATGATGGGTAACATGATGAACTTCCTGGCATACGCCATCATGGGCATCCCCGCCGGCAACCTCCTCAAGAAGAAAGGTTACAAGTTCACCGCCCTGACAGCCCTCCTCGTGGGTCTCGTGGGCGTGTTCGTACAGTTCCTCTCCGGCGTTGTAGGCGTTGGCGCCTTCATCGGCAAAATCCCTGCAAACTTCTTTGTATACCTTCTTGGCGCATTCATCTGCGGTTTCGCAGTGTGCATGCTCAACACCGTGGTAAACCCCATGCTCAAGATCCTGGGCGGCAAGCGTTCCAACCAGTACATCCAGATTGGCGGTTCCTTCAACTCCCTCATGGGCACCCTCACCCCTATGCTGGTAGGCTCCATGATCGGTGAACTTGTAAAGGGCAAATCCCAGATCTCAGACGTCAACACCCTCCTCTTCATGGCAATGGGCGTATTCGCACTGGCATTCGTAATCCTCCTGTTCGTCCCCATCCAGGACCCCGAACAAACCAAGTCGGAAAAGGTGGAAAGCCCCATGAAATACCGTCACTTCGTGCTTGGCATCATCGCCATCTTCCTGTATGTCGGTGTTGAAGTCGGTATCCCCGGCACCCTCAACTTCTACCTCTCAGACTCCCAGAACGGCGCAGGCCTTGATCCCGCAACCGCAGCGGCCATCGCAGGCTTCGTGGCAGGTACATACTGGTTCCTCATGCTTGTCGGCCGTCTTATCTCTTCGGCCATTTCAGGCAAGGTAAGTTCCCGCACACAGCTCTCCTGCGTATCAGGCGTAGCACTTGTCCTTATCATTCTGGCCATCTTCCTTGGCAAGGCCGCCATGGTTTCAATGCCCGTGTTCACCGGCAGCGGTTTCGGTATGGTACAGGTTCCCATCGCGGCTCTCCTCCTTGTTCTATGCGGCCTTTGCACCTCCGTCATGTGGGGCACCATCTTCGACCTCGCTGTTGAAGGCCTCGGCGCAGCCACGGAAAAGGCTTCCGGAATCTTCATGGCAATGGTAGTCGGCGGCGGCATCGTTCCCCTTGTACAGAACTTCGTGGCCGACAAAGCCGGCTACATGCCCAGCTACTGGGTTCTTGCAGCAGCAGTTGCATTCATCCTCTATTTTGCAGTTGCAGGTTCAAAGATTAAAAAAGCATAACAAGTTATGGCAAAAGACTTAGTAATCGGCATTGACATCGGAGGCCAAACCTCCAAATGCGGCATTGTGGATGCCCGTGGTACCGTTTTGGCACAAACCGTCATCCGCTCGGACAACCACGACGAAGTTGGTCCTTTCATCGCGGAACTCGCAGAGGCCCTGGAACGCATCATCGCAGAAGCTTCGGCAGAAGGCCGAATCCGCGGCATTGGTGTAGGCGCCCCCAACGGCAACTACTACACCGGCACCATAGAGTGCGCCCCCAACCTGGCCTGGGCACACGGCAGGGTTGAGTTTGCAAAGCTCCTCTCGGAGCAGATGAACGGCATTCCCGTATCCCTCACCAACGACGCCAACGCCGCAGCAGTGGGTGAAATGACCTACGGCGCCGCCCGCGGCATGAAGAACTTCATCATGATCACCCTCGGAACCGGCGTAGGCTCCGGTATCGTGATCAACGGTGAGGTTGTATATGGCCACGACGGCTTTGCCGGAGAACTTGGCCACACCTGTGCTGTACGCCACAACGGCCGTCAGTGCAACTGCGGCAAAACCGGATGCCTGGAGGCTTATGCCAGCGCCATTGGCGTAGCACGCACCGCCCGTGAATGGCTGGAAATGACCGACGAACCCTCAGAGCTCCGTTCCCTGGACAAAATTACGTCCAAGGACGTCTACGAAGCCGCTAAGGACGGAGATAAACTGGCCCTCAGGATTTTCGAATTCACCGGCCGAATCCTTGGCGAAAAATTCGCGGACTTCATAGAGTTCTCCGCTCCGGAGGCAATTGTGCTCTTCGGCGGTCTTGCCCGCGCAAAGGAATTCCTCACGGAGCCCATTGTAAAGGCCATGAACGAGAACGTCCTTTCCCTGTGGCGCAACAAGGTTAAACTTGTCTACTCACAGCTCAAGGAATCCGACGCCGCAATTCTTGGAGCCTCGGCACTGGCTTGGGAACTATAAAAATGCATTACCTCCACGCTGGTGTGTGGAGGTAAACGCCTAAAAATGAGCGTTTTACGCAAAAACGTCTACCTGAATTCAGGTAGACGTTTTTAGTTAAATCGCTTAAAATCAATCTATTACCCCCACGCTACTGACACAAAGCATCCATGATCTTGGATGGCTTGCCGCCGGCAAGGAATGCGCCCTGCCCATAAGAATTCCAGCCCAATGACTGATACACGGCAGGCTTCCACCAGTCATAGACTTCCGGCTCCCAGTAAAACACTCCGGCGCAGAATGAGAGTTTATGAACTTCAGCCATGAACTCACTCAAAATAGTCGCAGCAGTAGTTTCTCCGCCGTATGCAGACGAGCCGGAAGATATTTTTACACCTACTTCTGAAATAATTATCGGAACAGAAAAAGCAGAGTGCAGAGCCTTCATCTGGCTGACAGCCGCAGCATTATACTTTGCCGGTGTCATTTTATCCTCCAGTTGGGGATAATGGGACAAGGCTATGAAGTCAAACTTGCAGCCTGAAGCCTTGCGGTCCCTAAACCACCAGGAATTGTCATCATACGCATTGTTAAGGTGAGGGCCTGCCATAGCCGAAGGGAATACAGCCTTGGCAGCATTGTAACCAGCCTTGTAAAGGTCTGCGAACTTCTCACTGCCGCCGGCGCCGGTTCCCCAAAGCTGGCCGATGGGCCAAAGGAAACCGTTGCGGGTCTCGTTGCCTATCTGGATCCACGCTGGGGTTACGCCTGCCGATTTCAGGGCTTCCAGAACCTCCGTAGTGTGCTCTTTCACATGTGTGCACATCTTGTTGACATCGGAGGCATCCGCCGCCCAGGCCGAAGGAATCGTCTGACGGGAAGGGTCACAGAAAAAGTCCGAGTAATGGAAATCCACCATCAGGGCCATTCCGGCCTTGGCGGCTCTTTCGGCCAGTTTTACCATGTCTTCCTTGCCGCTCCAGCCCTTATACGGATTCACCCACACGCGAAGCCGGATGGAGTTCACGCCGCAGTCCTTGAGGACCTCAAAGCAGTCGGCAGTGGTTCCGTCCTTTTTCTTGAAGGTTTTGCCACCCGCCTCCATCTCAGAAAGCCAGCTAACGTCCGCCCCTTTTGCGAAGGAAGGCGTTTCCACGTTATACCCAGAGGCCGTGTCTTTACCGGAATCGGCCCCGTTTTTTGAGCAACAGGCAATTAGCGAAAGGCCGCAAAAAGCAATGAGAAGTTTTTTCATCATTAGATTGTTTTATTTTGCAATTTACGCAGAATCGTGCAGAAAAACAAAAACAACTCAAATCCCGCAAATTTTCACTAAAATGCAGGATTTGAGTTACGCTTACGAGTGAAATCCCTCATTTTTGAACAATTATGCGGGATTTGAGTTACCGATTCACCGAACAGGAAGCTAATGCGCCTCCAAATAGGCCGAATAAGTATCTTTGCTAAGATATATATCGACGCTTCCACTTATTCCGGGCAAGATGTCCGGGCCGTCTTGAGTCAAGGGGAAAGACTCTCCAAAAGCCTGCATGTTTCCTCCCCTGTTTACGTCCCAGGAGTTATTGTGGATGAACTTGAATTTGTCATTACCCTTGAGGGCCACATCCCTTGCGACCCACCAGTCTCCTTCAAGGGTCATAGGGATTGGAGCCTCGGTAGTCCACTGCGGACTGACCATAGTACCGGTAATTCCCCATTCCACGGCGGTCCGTTCAACATCATACGACATAGAATAGTCTCCGGAAACACCTCCGCTTCCCCAATACCAATAGAACCAGTGAATAACCTGCAGCAGATTAATGTGATATGATTCTCCGCCCACCGGAACAGTATCAAAAGAGAAATCCCTGTTCATTACCACAAGGTGGTTATCGGTGAATTTCCCCCAATAGTCCCCACCGCCCTGGTGATAGGTCACATCCACTGGAATCCAGCCATACCCGGCAACACAGAACTCTCCCCTCACGTGACAAAAACCGTCTGGCGAATTCATGACCACAGGACGGGCGGGAATTCCCTTGTTTCGCATAAGTGAAAGCCATATGGCATGTTGATTACCGCAGTCTCCAGACATTCGGTCGATAATCTCATCCACGGAATTGTCACCATCGTAAATTCCATAGGTAAACGCCGATGCAACCTTTTCATAACATAACCGGGCATATTCCACAGGATCATTTCCACTCTTGGCCCATAATTCATCAGCCTGGGCTATGACCCACGGGTTCAAAGGGTCTATCATCTGGAACCCCGCGTCTGCAGTACATCTTGACGTATATCGTTTATATAATTCCGATTCCGTATCATAAACCAGATCCCGGTGCACAATCTTCGAAAAATCCGTTTCAAGATACTGAAAATCTACCGTATACGTATTCTCCAAGACAATCTTATCAAACGTTACGCCACCGTCATAATAATAAACGATATACTGTACACCTTCCACGGATGTTTCCAGTTTTCCCTCCCCGTAGTTGATGTTTCTTATTGTCTGATATTGATTTGTCTGGGGGGAAGGAAGGAATACGACATACTTCAAACGGTTCACACCCGGATTGCATTTAAGTACCATCTTGCTGGAGATGTCGCAGGATTGGAGGGGTGTAATCTTAAAGATATTGCCGTGCTGGACAACAGACAACTGCCTGCTGCTTTCTTCCGTAGCAAGCGTAAGAACTGCCGTTCTGTCCTCCGTTGAAATATTTGCCGGTGTTTTGAGCGTTACATTATGCTCCCCTTTGGCGCCGGAAGAAGGCTGCGCCTGCAGCCATTCTTCACTTGAAGAAAGGGTCCAGTCTTTTGGGCTGGTCAATTGCGCCAGGGCTTCACCGCCCAGAGACCACGAAATTTCAGGGTCCGGGCTTTGGATGGATATGCTCAATTCCAGCGGGGTTTCCTCAGGCGTATCATCCGGGGTTGAATCCTGATCTTTTTCCTGCTCCTTTTCCTGCTCCTTTTCCTGCTCTTTTCCCGGAACGACGGACGGAGCCGTGCACCCCGCCAGAATTACCACCACCGGCAGGATCCAGATAATATTCAGAAGTTTTGTTCTCATTCCGCAATTTACGCAGAATCGTGCAGAAAAACAAACGGCCGGCCCGGTGGGGCCAGCCGCTTTATGACGCCATCTGTGAAACAAATTCTTCCGGAGACATTACCCTCATGGGACAGCCCGGAGCGTTTCTGTTCAAAAGCTTTTTATCTCGTGTAATGAAAAAGTCGCAGCAGCCATCGTATGCACAGGCATACTGTGCATCATCCTCAAGGTCTCCGGTATAATTGTTCATGGCCCAATCAAGATCGATGCCGTCAACAGAACTCCAGTTTACATAACGTCTGATTTCCAACAAGAAGGCTTTGAAAGCCTCAAAAGGGACTTTATCTTTAGTTGACACGTAATATGCATCCAACAAGCTTTGGACAGAGACTTGCGCCTCTATCAAGTGCATCTTTATGGCCGAAAAAATACAATTGACCTCTTTTGTGGATCTTTCGCTGACAATCAAATCCAGAATGACGTTGGTGTCAAGAAATACTTTCGGTCTCATACTCCAAAGATATGTCTCAGGCGGGGATCTGCATCAAGTTCCTTCTGCGAAGGAGCTTTTATCATTCCGTTAAATGATTCAATCACAGGATCCGCAACAAAATCCTCCGGAAGTTTGGGAATTTTGGCCAGGGCGGCATCCTGCAATGTTTTTTCTATATAGGCATTGACGGAAAGTTTCTCCTGCCGGGCCTTGTACCTCACCCTTTCCAGAATATCCGGCCGCAACCTGACTGCTATTTGCGTTCTTGATATTGTTTCCATAAATGATATCATTTTTGCAAATATAATCAGTCTTTTCGAAAAATCAAAAAAAACGGCCGGCCCGGGAGGGCCAGCCGCAAAACGAGAGTCTAGTGAGCTACCAGATAGGCCGAATATGTGTCGGCATTCATATAGATGTCAAAGGTGCCGCTTGTTCTGGGGATGATGTTGGGGCCGTCTTGATAGACGGAAAAGGGATTCCCTAAGGCAGACATGTTTCCGCCTCTGTTGATTTCCCAGGAGTGTCTGAAGATAAATTTAAACTCGTCTGACGACGTAAGGTTCACCCCACGGGCCACCCACCACTCGCCTTCCAGTGTCATGGGAATGGAAGCCATGGTGTCCCACTGCGGGAAAACCATTGTGCCGGTTATGCTCCAGTCCGTAGGATTGTCATTGGAATACTTGACCATCAGAACTTTGGTATCATCGTCCAGACTGGAGAAAAAAGTATAGTTACCCTCTGTTTTTATTACTTTGAGACGCACGTTCTCATGGACAGACTGAATGGCCGGACTCACATTCTGCAGTATTGTCGCGTTTACTACACTGCCGGCAATTCCGCTATAAACCATACTTATGCACAAGAACTTCTGAGCATCGGTATCCAGAATCACGAATTTATCGGCCGATCCGTCTTTTCTTATAAGGTACTGGTGCCGCCCTTCCTCGTAAACGAAATTGAGCCCGGCAATGCCATAAACTCCAGGCGCTTTTACCTGATCCTCCGGCTTGTAGGCATCCTGGACAACGTGTACTGTTTCCTTCAGGTTATCGGCACTATATACAAAGGTGATGTCGGTATGTCTCTGCGATGTCTCCGGATTGGCCTCAACGGTGAAGGTATAGACGGTCTCTGTCAGGGCTTTGGTTTCTCCAAGACGTATCCATGGAGCAGTGTCCGGAAGAATCACTTCAAGTTCAACGTTACTCGTCACCTTCACTTCCATCTCTCCGCCCTGGTAACCTATTCCGACAGACGGTGATGAAAGAATGATGCGCGACTTCTCCTTTTCTGGTTGCGTGACATCTTCCTTTCCTTCATCCTTGACGGGAGCGGTCTGCTCCGGCGCCGTGCAGGAAACCACCAGTAATGCGGCCGACAATAATATGTAAAACGCTTTTTTCATGGCTGTGGTGTACTAGAGAACGTTTATGACAAGCTCAATGGTGTCCGATTCCAACCCGTCGCCGTAATAGTTTTTGTAGGCAATCACGGCCTTGACGGTATGCTGGCCCGACGAAAACGTCACCGAGTCTTCGGTAATTTCATTGCCGTCCACATACCAGTGAAGAGACTCAATCTCTCCGGTTACAGACTTCACGAGTTTCAAAGGGAAAGGCTCTCCCGCATGAAGCTGCCCCGAAGGCGACTGAATGTAGGAAATGCCGAAATCGGCCAGGGTGGCACGGCTATCAATCCAGAAAGAGTCTGTATATACGGACTCCAGAGTAAAGTCCTTTATAACATAGTGGCCATGCACATTTGCCTTCTGGGAGATGCAGTCACGCCCGAAAGCGGTAATTACAAGGTCCTCCGGCATTGATTCGTCCGGATAAAAACTGTAATAACCGCCGAACTCGGTGGTGGTTGTAGCCAGGATTTCCTCTGTTGCGGCCGAAGACAGGTTCAGGACCGCACCGTTGATTGGATTCCCGTCTTTGTCATATACATATCCTGAAATATGCTGAGCCACGAATTTCACGTCAAACGCCGCCTGGCCGAATGCCGCGTCATAGCTGATATTCAGAAGCCTGTAGTCCGGCTCCCCTGACCACTCGGTAAGGGTATAATCCGGTTCTGACTTGATACACCAGGAACTCCAGGAATCATTTCCGACTGAACCCAGAATATAGTAGCAGGGATGATCACCGTAAGCATTTATCTGATTGCTGTTCCAAATGGCCGAAGCATTGGTGTCGTGAATCTGATTCAGGGAAGTGTCTATATGGTAAACAAGCAGGCCCGACGGGACACAGGAATCCCAGCCATAAGTGTTTCTGACCTCAAAAAGGAAGTACTCACCTCCGTTGGAAGCCGGAAGAATATACGCCTTTCTCTGGTCCAGACCGGGTATAGTATGGGCACCCTCACCATCAATGGTCTCCAAACTGCTGATATATCCCAGCAGATAACGCTCAAAAGTACTCAGCCTGGGAGGAACGGGCAAATGATTGCCGGCAGCCATAAGATTCCAGTAGGAGGGGTGTGGTGCCGTGCCGTTTTCCTCATAGTTTGTATCATATAAATCAGGAAGGCCAAGTGTATGGCCGAATTCATGACAGAAGGTACCTATCCTGTGAAAAGAGGACAAATCACTGGACATTTCCGGGGAGCAGAAATAGGTTCCGGCAATCTTCCCGTCAAATGACTTTTGGCCGGAATAAGTGAGATGGGACGAATGGGACCAAATTGCATCGGGACCGCCTCCCTCCTCCTGCCCCATGCCGGGAAAAATGAGCGCAATGGTGTCTATATATCCGTCATTGTCATGGTCGTAGATGGAGAAATCAACCGTAGGGTCCAGCATTGCCATGGCCTCAAAAATGACGGTGCGGGCAAGAGCATTGTTTCCGGAGTCATCACCGCTGATTTTATCTGTGGATTTCCGTGAAATCCTCACAGGTCCCATCACGTCAAATTCCGGCGTAAAGAGCCCGTAAGACGCATCGATATAATAATCCCTCACAGAGCCGTATTGTCCGTTGTCGGAAAAACCAGGATCATTGAGCGCACGGCGGAAATAATCGTATGCCCCTTCATGGAGAGGCTTGTCAGAGAATTCCACCAGCAAAACCGGAATATGCTTGTTCCCCATTCCATTTCCATTTTCTCCCCACCAACCCTGATTTATACGGGGTTCGGCCCTGCGACGCGGCTTTCTTCCGGAAGCAGGGCGCCACCAGAGGTCCTCGCCCCTCTCATAAACGGTTTTTCCGTCTTCGGATGTATACCAATTATAATACTCGTCTCCATGAATCCTGAGCGTAATGGTGCTGCCGTCCGGCTGCGCCATTTTCACCGGGTATGGCGTTGCTGGCCCTGCGCTAGCCGCTATGGCAAGCGTTATGAAGCACAAAAAAAGAACTGCTTTTTTCATGCTCGCAATTTACAAATAATCAGATAAATAAAAAAGCGGCCGGCCCGGAAACAGGGCCAGCCGCATCATTCAAATGACATCAGAGATTAAATGCCGGGGTCTTCACCGCTCTTCACAACCTTTGCCACAGCGGCATCAGGGTTCAGAAGAAGGTCATAGGTGCCGTCCTCGGTGACCTTGATGTTGGGTCCTCCCTGGGTCACGGCAAACTCTTCACCAAATGCAGCGAAGTCGCCGCCGAAATTGGTTGCCCAAGGATCGGACTCTTTGTACATACGGAACTTGAACTCGTCGGTAGCCGTAAGTTCAACGCCCTTGGCCACATGCCATGTACCGTCCGTTACCATGGTGATATCCTTGTCCCAGTTGATTCCGGCCGAAGCGATGGAACCGGTTACGCCCCAGTCACTGTCGTCAAAGCCAGCATAAGGGTCGGCTGCACCGCCGGTCTGGGCAGGGATAACCTTTGCCACAGAACCGTCGGGGTTCAGGAGGAGGTCATAGGTACCGTCCGCGGTGACCTTGATGTTGGGTCCTCCCTGGGTTACGGCGAATTCGGCATCAAATGCAGCGAAGTCACCGCCGAAGTTCACGGCCCAAGGATCGGCCTCCTTGTACTTACGGAACTTGAATTCATCGGTGGTTGTGAGGACAACTCCACGGGCTACATGCCATGTGCCGTCTGTTACCATGGTGATATCCTTGTCCCAGTTGATTCCGGCCGAAGCGATGGAACCGGTTACGCCCCAGTCACTGTCTTCCCAACCTGCGTAAGGGTCGGCTGCACCGCCGGTCTTGGCAGGGATAACCTTTGCCACAGAGCCGTCGGGGTTCAGGAGGAGGTCATAGGTACCGTCCTCGGTGACCTTGATGTTGGGTCCTCCCTGGGTTACGGCGAATTCGGCATCAAAGGCAACGAAATCACCGCCGAAGTTCACGGCCCAAGGATCGGCCTCCTTGTACTTGCGGAACTTGAATTCATCGGTTGTGGTGAGGACAACTCCACGGGCAACATGCCATGTGCCGTCCGTCACCATGGTGATATCCTTGTCCCAGCTGATTCCGGCAGAAGCGATGGAGCCGGTTACGCCCCAGTCACTCTCGGTCCAGCCTGCATAAGGATCTGCACCGGGCTTCTCCTCTTCCTTGATGGTCCAGGAGATGGACTTTGCCTCAGAGTCCACATAACCGTTGGTAACGCCCTTGGAGGGGTCCTGGATGGTTGCGCGGACAACAAGGGACAGCTCTGCAACATCGCCGTTTGCGAGGCCGCGGTTCTGAAGGGCGGCATTGAGGTTCTTGCCGGAGATTGTAAGGGCCGAACCATTGTCCTTGGCCGCACTCAGGGTCACGTCACAGACAGTTTCGCCAAGTTTCACCAGACCAAGAGTATGGTAAACAGGCATCTTCTGGTTGAACGACATGTTGAAAACGGCCGGAGTATAGTTTACAGTAACGTCAGTACCGACGTTTACTTCTCCAATGACGGGAGCGGTAACTTCACTGGTTTTGAAGGTTACCTTCTCATCCTTGGCGCAGGATACTGCAAGGATTGCAAGCAGACCTGCGGAAATTATAGATACAACTTTTTTCATGTCTGCTATTTGTTATAACCTTCGTTCTGCTCCAGGTTAGGGTTAACCATAAGGTCAGAAGTGGGGATCGGGTACAGATTCTTGTAAGATTCAACGGCCTGACCGTCGTGGACACCGCCCTTCCACTGCCAGATGTATTTGTCGGTAGTGAATTGGTCGGCACGGACGAGGTCCTGACGGCGCCACAACTCAAGATAGAGCTCACGGGCACGCTCGTCAAGGATTTCCTGCTTGGAGGGGCTTGCGATGGTGGCAAGTCCGGCACGGGTGCGTACCTGATTGAAGCCGGCATAACCGTCAACGGCGGCACCGTTGGCTTCGCACTCGGCAGCCATCAGGAGAACATCGGCATAACGGAATACGGGGAAGTCGATGTCTACGAAACCTTCGGCCTTGCCGGAAGTTCCGTCTGCATTCTTGTTCCTGTATTTCTGGAAGGCGATGCCGTTGGTGAACTCACCGAAATCAGCCACGTCAGTGGTCTGGCCGTCGGTCCAGAACAGGGCGCGCTTGTCAGCTGCGGTAAACTTGCCATAGAATTCGGGGGTTGTACGGCAACCTGCCCAACCGGAGGAGATACCGAGGTCTGAGGCGATCATTGAACCGCCGGTGAAGGCGAATACAAGGTAGTTGGTCACGCCATAGGACTGGGTGTCGGTACCATCCTGTTCGATTGCGAAGATGATTTCATCCGTGCACTTGTCGTTATCGGCAAGGAAGAGGTCCTGGTAGGCGCTGTATGTGGTGCCACGGGGAGTGGTGTGAAGGCTGTAGCCGTCGTCCATGAGGTCCTTGAGGACAGCAGCGCATTCGGCCCATTTTTCAGTGCCGATGTACACCTTTGCATTGAGGTAGAGCTTTGCAAGGATCATCTTGGCGGCACCCTTGTCAATATGGCCGTATTCTCCGGCACGCGCTGCAGGGAGTGCAGAATTGTCAATGATGTCCTTGAGTTCGGTCTCAAGCCAGTTGAAAAGATCGGAGCGGGTGATACGGACGGGAGTCTGGCCCACCACCGAAGTCTCGTCGGCAAAAGGAACATTGCCGAAGTTGTCAATTGCGTGATAATAGCTCAGGGCGCGAAGAGCACGGGCTTCGGCAATCCACTCATCCTTCTTGGGAAGGTTTACGGAAGTGGCCTTTGCCTGGCGGATGAACTCGTTGCACTGGGCAATCTGGAAGAACATGCGGGAATAGATGGAGTAGATAAGACCGGTATTCTGGTCCCACTGCATCTTGCAGACATCCGGAACACCTTCGTCGTTCCAACCGCAGACGTAAACGTCCGTGGAGAGTTCGCAGAGGTGGAAAAGGCCACGGACATACTGGCTCATACCGCCGTCAAGACCGGAGATTGAAGGATCTCCGTTGGGGCCGTAATAACCGGATGTGCCATAACCTGTATAGATACCTGCGAGGAAAGCCTCAAATGCTTCCGGAGAATTCAGGGCTTTGTCGGCAGTGTTTTTATTGGGGTCGATAGGGACCACGTTGAGGTCCTTGACGCAGGAAGCGAGTACCGACACCGCAGCGATAACGGAAAGGATATATTTAACTGTTTTCATTGCTGTATCCTCCTTTAGAAGTTAAATTTGAGACCAAGTACGAAAGTACGGGGACGGGGATAAACCGTGCCGTCGATACCACCGTAAACCTCGGGGTCAATACCGGAGTACCTGGTGATGGTGCAGATATTCTGGACAGTTCCGAATATGTTCAGGGATGCGGGACGGTCTCCTGCGATGGTGAACAGTTTAGGGAAGGTGTAACCGATTGTGAGGTTGTCCAGTTTGAGGAATGAACCGTCTTCGATATAGTAGTCGGAGATGTACATTGCGTCGTCAAAGTTGGAATAGACGGCGGATGCAACACGGTTGGAAACGAAGGAGTTCACCCAGAGGTCCTTGTACATTTCACTGTTGGAAGCCACGTTGTTGTAGACGTAGTTGCCAAGTGAAGCGTGGCCGGAGAGGGCTGCATTCCAGTTCTTGTAAGTGAAGTTGGTATTGAAGCCGAAGGTAAAGTCGGCCCAAGGCTTGTGGAAGAAGTGACGGTCACTCTCATTGATGACGCCGTCATTGTTCTGGTCTACATACTGGCCGAAGACAGGACGTCCGTTCTGGTCGTAAACCTGCTGATACACATAGAATGAGCTCATGGGGTGACCTACGTCGTGCTTCTGTACCCAGTTGTCGGTACCGCCGGAGATTCCGCCGGTGCGCACGCCTTCCTTATTCTCGGAGGAAGCGTTGAGCTTGGTAATCTTGTTGTTATTGTAAGCCACGTTGAAGCCTGCGGTCCAGCTCATGTCCTTCTTCTCGATGATGATACCGTTCAGTTCCAGTTCTGCACCGAAGTTGGTGAGGGAAGCGATGTTGGTATTGAGGTAGTTGGTAAGGTTGGAAAGGGCTGCCACCTGTACATAGGAAAGGAGGTCCTTGGTGTCGCGCTTGTACACATCCACGTTACCTGTGAAGCGGTCGTTCCAGAAGCCGAAGTCGAAGCCCACGTTGTAGGTTGTGGTGGTCTCCCACTTGAGGTCGGAGTTATAACCGAGGGCGGTGATAGGAGTGATGGTGTTGCCGCCAAACTGGTACAGGGAACCAAGCTGGTTGGTGTAGAAGGTTGCGAAGGTGTCATAGTAGCCACCCACATCCTGCTGACCGGTCTGACCCCATGAAGCGCGGAGCTTCAAGGTGGAGAGGTTTTCGAGGTTCTTCATGAACTCTTCGTTCTTGATGTTCCAACCCAGAGCCACTGAAGGGAAGAGACCCCACTTGTGATTCTGGAAGCGGGAAGTACCATCCCTACGGATGGTGGCGGTGATGAGGTAACGGTCTCCGAAGCTGTAGTTTGCACGGCCGAAGAAGGAGATGAGGAAGTACTCGCCCTTGTAAATGGAGTCATTCAGGACATCACCGTTGCTGAGCTTCACGGTCTTGGAGTCACTGTCGTTGTAGAAACGCTGCCAGGAGTAACCTGCCATCACATCTACGTTGTGAAGGTCTGCGAAGGTCTTGTTGTAGTCGGCATAAAGCTCAAGGGTGGTGTTCAGACGGCCATAGTGGTAGTCTGTGTGGGAACCGCTACCGGACTGCTGGGTGTTGTGGAAGGAAGCCTCGGAGTTCTGTGCAACCTCGGTGGTACCGGAGCTCTTTGCCCAGTCCATACCAAGGTTCAGGTTTACGCGGAGATCCTCAAAGCCGTGGATCTTGTAGTCGAACTGTGCGTTGCCGATGAAACGGTTGGCGGTCGCATAGTCCTGCTGCTGCTCCAGCTGGGCAATGGGGTTGGTGGTTGCCATTGTGTTGACGTCTCCGTTGGTCATTCTCCAGATCCTGTAACCGCCAAGGCCGCCTTCTGCGTCAGTTGCATAGATAGGCTGGGTGGGGTCATAGCGGAGAGCGGAGCCAATTGCACCCTGGTTGGCATACCAGTTCTTTGCATAGGTATACTTACCATTGAGGTTGACATTCAGGTGCTTGTCAAGGAAGGAAGGAGAAAGGTTGATGGCGGCGGTAGCGCGGTTCATCTTTGAGCCCTTGAGGGTACCGTTCTGGGTGGTGAAGCCACCGGAAACACGGTAAGGAAGGCTGAAAGCCTTGCCTGCATTGACATTGCCGTTTACGCTCACATTTGCATCCACGGTGGGAGCGGCGTGATAGATCTGCCTCTGCCAATCTGTATTCTCCTTGCCAAGTGCATCCTGGGCGGCGGCTGCAATCTTGCCGTCTGCAACACGCTGGGCGATGAGGTCACGCATCTGGTCGCCGGTGAGGACATCGTAGTACTTAGCGATGGTGTTCACGGAGGTGGTGAGGTCTACTGCCACGTGAGGGATAGCGCTGGTAGCGCCGCGGGAACCCTTCTTGGTGGTGATAACGATAACACCGTTGGAAGCACGGGAACCGTAGATGGCGGTTGCCGAAGCGTCCTTGAGCACGGTGAAGCTCTCGATGTCCTCAGGGTTGATGGAGGAAAGAGGGTCGCTCATGCCGGAAATGCCGTCGTTTGAAACGGGCAGGCCGTCGATGATGTACAGAGGGTCATTGGATGCGTTCAGGGATGCACCGCCACGGATACGGACGGTTGCTCCCGAACCGGGCATACCGGAACCGGTGGTAACAACCACACCGGCGCTCTTGCCGCGGAGGAGGTCTGCGGGAGTTGTGATGACACCCTTGTTGATTTCATCGGCCTTGACCGTAGAGATGGAACCGGTGAGGTCGCTCTTCTTTACAGTACCGTAACCGATTACCACAACCTCGTCAAGGAAGGTGGAGTCTTCCCCAAGGGTGATGGTTGCCGGCATGGCGCTGGCCTTGAAGGTCTGGGTTGCATAGCCGATGCAGGAAACTTCCACGGTTGCATCGGGGCTGGAAACGGTGAGGACGAAGTCGCCGTCAAGTCCTGTGGAGACACCGTTGGTGGTGCCAACTTCCAGGACCGTGGCTCCGATAACGGGACCCATGGCGTCTTCTACCACACCTTTAACCTGGTACTTGCCCTGGGCAAATACGGTAGCGCAGGCTGTCAGAAGCACTGCGAGTGCGGTTAAAAACCTTTTCATTAGTGTGTTAATTGGTTAATTTATTTGGTTTTGATGAAATATACAGAGGCGGCTCCAAGCACCAGGAACACCCCGGCTGCAAGGAGCATGGCGGGCTGGCTGCCAAGGAGCGAAATCACGGCGCCGCCGGTTGCGGCAGCCACAATCTGGGGCAGGCAGATGGTGCAGTTGAAAAGCCCCAGGTAGCTTCCCATGTAGGGGCTTCCCTCAAGGGCGTTAGTAAGGAGCGTGAAAGGCAGTGCAAGCATTGCGGCCCATGCAAAGCCAATGAGGAAATAGCTGCCGAAGAGCGCCCACTGGTTGTGGATGAAGAAAATGGATGCAAATCCGACGGCACCTATAAGGAGGCTCACAACGTATGAGAGCTTGATGCTCTTGAAGCGGGGCAGGATGGCGGCCCACACAAGCGAGCCAACGGCCTGGACGGCGAACACCACGCCCACCCAGTTGCCGGCGGCCTGGAAGCCTTCGGTTGCGGCTGCTCCGGCCGAAGCCATGTCCACGCTCCAGCAGTTGGCGGCGATTGCGCCGTTGCTGTAGGTCCACATATAGAGGAAGGCGCTCCAGCAGAAGAACTGCACAAGGCCCACGGTCCAGAAGGTCTTGGGAGCCTTGAATAGGAGCTTCACAAGGCCCTCGGAGGGCTCATCGGCCTTCTTTGAGAGGTCAATTCCGTGGAATTCGGCATACTCTTTAGGAGGCATTTCCTTTACCCTTGCGAAGGTGTACACCACGCAGAGGATGAGGATGGCGGCGCCAACGTAGAAGCTCCACACAACAGACTGAGGGATAACGCCTTCAGGGGCGGTGTTGGCAAGGCCGATCCAAGTGAAGAAGATGGGGAAAAGGTAGCCCACAAGGGAACCGGCGTTGCAAAGGAAGCTCTGGATGGAGTAGGCCTGGGTCTTCTGTTCCTCGTTCACCATGTCCCCTACCATCATCTTGAAAGGCTGCATGGCCATATTGATGGAGGTGTCAAGGAAAATGAGGGAGAAAAGGCCGAACCACATGGCCATGTTGAGGCCCAGGAAAAGCCTTGCCGGGAAGTTGAAGCTGCCGGCGTTGGGCAGAAGCAGCATTACGGCAACGGCGATGAGGGCGCCCACGATGAGGTAGGGTTTGCGGCGGCCCATGCGGTTCCAGGTGCGGTCACTGTATTTTCCCACAAGGGGCTGGACTATCATTCCCATAAGCGGGGGAAGGATCCAGAAAAAGCTCAGCTGATGGGGATCTGCGCCAAGGGTGGCGAAAATTCGGCTTATATTTGCGCTCTGGAGGGCATATGCAATCTGCACGCCGAAAAAGCCAAAGCTAAGGTCCACCAGCTGGCGGAAAGTCAAATTACGTTTCTGAGACATCTCTGTTACTAATTTTAGCCAATTGTGGCATCCGCAAAATTAATATTATTAATTTGCACGGAGGAAATCGGCCCATTGCTCTTTTCCCGAATGGGGCAGATTTTGCGACGAACGGATTTTTAGTTAACTTAGTGGCATGAAAAAGATATCCACGCCCTGGGTCATTCACATTTTTGCGGCGCTCCACGCGCTTGGAACCATAGCCTGCACATTGCTGGGGTTCAGGGATTCCCTTATCCTCACGGCGCTCACAATGGCAATGTCTCTTATCATCTGCTACAAGGAGAACCTTACGGTGGAAATCACCATTGCGTCCGTGGTGCTCAGTAACGCCCTGGGGTTCCTTCTTGGTAACGTTGCGGCGCTGTTCGTGTTCGACAGCCTGCCTCCAGTATGGCAGCATTCCGTGTCCACCGCCATAGTCACGGAACTCCTGGGATGGGGGCTATTCGGCTTTGCAAACATCTTCCCCAAGGCAAGGTCGGCGGCCTATGAAAGGGAGATGTCGTGGGAAAACCACCGTACCCTGCTCATTACCACCATGGTCATTATTTTCGGCCTCAGGTTCTTTCTGGCCGATACCTATAAGGGCAACATCTTCAAGGATTCCTTCATTGTGGCCATAGTGATAGTGGTCACACTACTGGCATTCATCTATATGGTAACCATAGCCATCCGGATGCAACGGGAGGTTTCCAGCCAAAGGACAAGGCGCCATGCCGCGGAATTCCGCTACATGGCCCTCAAGCACCAGGTGAACCCACATTTCCTGTTCAACTGCCTCAATGCGCTTGACTCAATTGTGGAGGAAGGAAGCCGCGAAGAAGCCAGCGCGTTCATACACAAGCTGGCGTCAATATACCGCTACCTTCTCACCAAAGAGGGGGAAAGCCTTGTTCCCGTGGCCGATGAACTCCATTTTGCGCACAACTACCGTGAGCTCATGGAAATCCGGTTCCCTGAGGGCGTGGTATTCGAGGACAACGGAATTCCCGCCAATCCTCCGGAAGGATATGTGGTCCCGTGCACAATCCAACTCCTTATGGAAAACGCTCTCAAACACAACGCCTTTTCCTTGGAGAAGCCGCTCAAACTGGTACTTCGCCATGAAAACGGCTGCCTGAGCGTCACCAACAACCTCAATCCAAAAACGTTCACAAAGGCGTCTACGGGTATCGGCCTTCAGTATATACGCAACCAATACCGGGACCTTGCCGGTGCGGAAATCAAGGTGGAAAAAACCGAGGACCAGTTCAAAGTGACGCTGCCCATTTTGCCGAATCCAAATGTTTTGCTAAATTTGCATAACCACATTTAGTAACATGAGAAAAGCCTATGAAAGCCCTCATACTGGAAGATGAATTGCGTGCCCGCGAGCACATGAAAAAACTCATTGAAGAGCATTTTCCCTCGCTGGAAGTCGTGGGGAGCGCCGGGTCTGTCACTGAAGCCGTTCAGTGGCTCATGTCCAACCCGGACCCTGATGTCATTTTCATGGACGTGGAACTCTCAGACGGCCTCAGTTTTGACATCTTCTCAAAAGTGGAAATCAATTCGCCGGTCATTGTCACCACCGCCTATGACCAATATGCCGTGCAGGCCTTCGAAGTCAACGCCGTAGACTACCTCCTAAAGCCCATAGAGCTCAAGGACATGCAGCGCGCCGTTGCCAGAATAGCCTCCGGAGAAGCCAAGGCCCCGTCCGGGGAAGCCGTGCGCAACCTCCTGGACCAGGCCCGCAAGGAGAAGTTTCTCATTAAGCTCAACGACCGCATAGTGCCCGTGCGCGTGTCGGATATCGCCTACTTCTACTCAGAGGACAAAAACACCTACATGGTCACGGAGGCCGGCACCACCTACGTCCTTGACGACAGCCTGGACGCCCTTGTGGAAACCCTTGACCCTGAATCATTTTTCCGCATTTCACGCAGCTGCATCATAGCCGAGAAATCTATCGACAGCGTTTCCAAGCTCATGGGCGGCCGCCTTCGCATAAGCCCCAAGCCCGGCATCGTTTCGGCCACGGACTTCACCGTCTCCCGCGCCCGCGTAGACGGCTTCATGAAGTGGCTGGAGCGCTAGCTCCCCGCCTGCCGGTTCCTTGCCAATTGATTCCTCTCCGCCGGTTCCCCGACGCTGTTTCGTCATGTTCGGCCAGCGCCATACCTGGCCCTTATCAGGCATATGCCTCTCCGCGCACGTTTGAGCCCCATTTTCGTGCTCGGGCACCGCGTTTCACCCCCTCCGCGCACGTTTGAACCCACTTTCCGTGCTTGGGCATCGCGTTTCACCCCCTCCGCGCACGTTTGAACCCACTTTCCGTGCTCGGGCACCGCGTTTTACCACCTCCGCGCACGTTTGAGCCCCATTTCCGTGCTCGGGCACCTCGTTTCACCCCCTCCGCGCACGTATGAGCCACATTCCTGTGCTCGGAGCGGTATTATTTCGGGGCGGAGAGGGGAAATAGCGTGTTGACATCGGCCAAAGGGAGTTTGGCAAGGCGCGCAATCTGCTTGTTGGATGAGTAGTAAGTCTTTTTCAGCATAAGTGCAAGTTGCTTTTTGGCGGAGGTGTCAAGGGCCGAAGGGGAATCAGCCCTGAATTTTTCACTGCATAGCTTGTAGACGTGCGGAATCAATTCGTCGTCGCAGAGCACGGGGATTTCACCGCAGTTCAAGGCCGCTTCTATTTGCCCCTCGACATTTCTAAGGACGCAGAAGATAAACTGCCGGGCATTGTCAAAAAAGGATTCGGCATATTTGTAATCCACGAAGCTCCAGGATTGTGCCGCGCCGTCTTTGAAATGTATCGAGGAATCTATATCGGGAAGATTCCGCATAATGGTTATTCGGCGTAATTCCCTGACAGACAGCGTATTTGCAGAAGCGCCTCTGCATTCTAAGAAGGAATTGAAATACAGGTTGCCGCTGGTCCAGGGGTATGCGAAAACATTGACGTCGGGGTTAACTACAAATGGATTCCGGAGTACGTACGCAATTTCGTTTCTCAGTTGCCGAAGGGAGGTGATGGTTTTGAGGCCTGGTTCGGCAAGGCCCATTATGGTGCCGGACCTTCCGTGGCGGCTTAGGTATTTGCCGAACATCCCCCGGAAGTTGTCGTAGAAAGCCAGGGCCTGTGCCGCCATCCCTTCAACGATGAAGTGAAAATGATTGTCCATGACCGCATAAGCCAGGAGTTTGCACCCGGAAACCTTTATCGCTATTGCAACGTAATTGACCGCCACGATACGGTCTTCGTCGCTATGGAAAAGGACCTCGCATTCCAGGCCTTTGGTATAAAGGTGGTGAATCGGTCCGGCCTGTCGAAACGCTGCTTCGGCCAGGGATTCTTTATAGAAAGCCATGGCTAATTTACTCAGATAGAGTTGGTTATGGATAGTATATCCTGCCCGTACAGGCCGAATTTCCCGTGGCCGAATCCCGGAATGGCGAGAAGTGCTTCCTCGGTTTTTGGTGCGGCGTCGGCAATTTTGAGAAGAACACTCTGCTGAAGGACGACGAAGACCGAATACCCAAGTTCGGACGCCTTTTGCCTGCGCCATTGGGACAACGCCGCCTCAAGTTCCGGATGTAGATGTTCGCAGTCATACCTTGCCTCCCTTCTTGCCGCGTCTAGAAGCTGGATGGCGTACAAGATATCCGGACTTGAATCCCTTAACTTATTGGCCAACCCTTTGAACAGCGGTGTGTTTCTGTCAATAATTGCCCTGCCGCGCCCCGACGCCTCTTCAAACTCAAAGTCTGTAAACACTTCAATTTCACCGTCTTCGGTGATTAGTGCACATAATAGTTCTTTCATAATACTGTGTTTTAAAGGTTTCTGAAGGTAAACCCGTTTTACCTTCTCTGTGGCAAATGAAAGAAAACTTATCCGTGTCACCAAATAGGAAACGTTTAATTGCAAAATCGGCCTTTCACGGTGCTGTGGTGCCGTTTTTTTGAGGGCGTGAAACGGATAATTACGTCATTTCAAAATGCAAACCGGCGGTAATCGGCCCTACAGGCCCCTCTACGGCAGATTATCCGTTTCACGAAAATCCACCTGCGATGCACATTCTTTCTGCGCAGAACGCGAGCTCCGAGCACGAAAAGTGGGTTCAAACGTGCGCGGAGAGGGTGAAAAGCGAGCTCCGAGCACGGAAATGGGGCCAAAACGTGCGCGGAGAGGGTGTGGAGGTGGCGCGAGGGAGGCTAGAACAGGTACACGCAGAAGCCGATGCCCATGAGGAGACTCAGGAGGAAGGTGGACATGACAAGGAGCGGGAGCATGGGGTCCAGGGCACGGCCGGAGCGGGACCAGACGCCGCGAAGGTGAAGGACATACAGCGGCAGGGTAAGCGCCCACATCCAGTGCCACAAAGAGGGCCAGCAAAGGAGGCAGTAACCAGCCATAAAGGCCCATCCAAGGCAGATGAGAACGGTCTGGTAGATCTTGGCATTACGCTCCCCAAGCTTGATGGCCACGGTGGTGCGGGTGGCGCGGTCGGTTTCCATATCCCGGATGTTGTTCACGTTGAGAACGCCAACGCTGAAGCAGCCTATGCCGGCGGCAGGGAGCAGCAGTTTCCAGTGGAGCCCCACCCCTTGAGTGCATACAAAATAAGCCCCCAGAACAGCCACAAGGCCGAAAAACAGGAAAACGTAAATATCGCCCTTAGCCCTGTAACCGTAAGGGTTATGGCCCAGGGTGTATTTCATGGCACCGGCAATTGCCGCGGCGCCAAGCATCAGCACAAGGATGGGAGTGAGGTCCCAAAGCGTGCCGAAAGCCTTCCAGGTCATGGCCGTCCCAAAAACAACGCAAAGGCCCACGAACACGCCAATGAGCACCTTCATCTGCCCTATGGTGAGTTCCCCGCTGTTGAGGCCATACCCCGGCCCCTGACGGTCTGCGGTGTCCGTGCCCCGAAGGACATCACCAAGCTCATTGGAAAGATTGGAGAGAATCTGCAGGCAAACGGTTGTGATAACAATCAGAACCGCCACCCACACGTCCACCTTCCAGTTGGACACGGCCAGAAGGATTCCAAGGAGCACCCCGGCCATAGAAAGCGGCAGGGTGCGAAGACGCATTGACTTTATGGATGCTTTGATATTCATATCAGATTTCTCGACTTCGCTCGAAATGACAACGCCTAATCCAGTTTAAGCACGGCCATGAACGCGCTCTGGGGCACCTGGACGGTGCCTATCTGGCGCATGCGCTTTTTGCCTTCCTTCTGCTTTTCAAGGAGTTTGCGCTTACGGGTGACGTCACCGCCGTAGCACTTGGCCGTAACGTCCTTGCGCACCTGGCGCACCGTTTCACGGGCTATGATCTTGGCCCCGATTGCCGCCTGCACCGCAATGTCAAACTGCTGCCTGGGGATAAGGTCCTTGAGCTTGAGGCATATCTTTCGGCCGAAATCGTAAGCATGGTCCTCGTGGATGAGCGTACTCAACGCATCCGCAGGGTCTCCGTTAAGGAGGATATCCAGTTTCACAAGGCGCGCCGGGCGGAAATCCGTAACGTGGTAGTCAAATGAGGCATACCCCTTGGAGATGGACTTCAGTTTGTCATAGAAGTCAAAAACAACCTCGGAAAGTGGGAGGTCGTAGTTGAGCTCCACCCTGTCCGTGGTAATGTAATGCTGGCCGATAAGAGTTCCCCTCTTATCCATGCAAAGCTTCATGATGGGGCCGTAGAAATCGGCCTTAGTGATAATCTGGGCACGGATATAAGGCTCCTCAATGTGATCTATCACGGACGGCGCCGGAAGCCCGGAAGGATTGTGGACGTCCACTACCTCCCCCTTTGTGGTGTACACCTTGTACGACACGTTGGGGACGGTTGTGATGACATCCATGTTGAATTCCCTGAACAGACGCTCCTGCACAATCTCAAGGTGCAGAAGCCCAAGGAAGCCGCAGCGGAAGCCGAAGCCAAGGGCCAGCGAACTCTCCGGCTCATAAGTAAACGAGGCGTCGTTGAGCTGGAATTTCTCCAGCGTGGCGCGCAGTTCCTCGAACTTGGAAGCGTCCACTGGATACAGGCCCGCAAACACCATGGGCTTAACCTCTTCAAACCCCGCAATAGCCTCAGAGCAAGGAGTTTCCACATGTGTAATGGTGTCTCCCACCTTCACCTCAACGGCGGCCTTGATGCCGGTGATAATATATCCCACATCTCCGGCACTGACCTCCCCTGTGGGGTTCAGACGAAGCTTGAGATTCCCAACTTCTTCGGCCTCATACTCGTTGCCGGTAGAGAAAAACTTGACTTTGTCCCCGGTTTTGAGGCTGCCGTTCACCACCTTGAAATAAGCGATGATACCGCGGAACTGATTGAAGACGGAGTCGAAGATAAGGGCCTGCAGCGGGGCCGAAGGGTCCCCTTTTGGCGCCGGAATCTTGTCTACAATAGCATCCAGCACCGCCTGTACGCCTTCTCCCGTGCGGGCCGAAACTCTTAACACATCAGAAGGGTCGCAACCCAAGAGGTCGCAGATCTGGTCTTCAACAACCTCCGGCTGGGCGCTGTCCATGTCTATCTTGTTGAGCACCGGAATTATCTCCAGCGAATGGTCTATGGCCTGATAAAGGTTGGAGATGGTCTGGGCCTGAATGCCCTGTGAGGCATCCACCACAAGCAGTGCGCCCTCGCAGGAAGCGATTGAGCGCGACACCTCATAAGAGAAGTCCACGTGGCCGGGAGTATCGATGAGATTGAGACGGTAAGTCTCCCCTCCCCTCACGTAATCCATCTGGATTGCGTGGCTCTTGATGGTGATGCCCTTCTCCCTTTCAAGGTCCATGTCGTCAAGCACCTGGTTCTCCATCTCCCGGGCGCTCAGCGTTTGCGTAAGCTCCAGAAGGCGGTCGGCCAGGGTGGACTTGCCGTGGTCTATGTGGGCTATTATGCAGAAGTTGCGGATGTTCTTCATAAGGCGCAGCTTTTTTTGAACCCCAAAATTACGCATTTTAGGCCGATTTTGCAAAAAAAGGCGGCCCCGTAGAAGGAGCCGCCGATTTAAAATGCAATAGGACTACATGCCAATCCGGAATACCCAGGAGACATTGCTCATGGTAACGGTGTCACCGCCGGTGCAGCGTCCAAGGTCAAGGATGCAAACCATGTCATCATCGAAACCGGAAGGAATCCTGAGGTCTCGAGCTATAAACTGGCTGCCGAAACCAACGTTGGAATCGTAGAGGATTTCCTTGTCGGCATTAGTGTCATCCCCAATCTGGCTAAGCTTTATAGTGGCTACACTGCTGGCACCGCTTTCAGATGTGAGAAGACATGAGAACGAGCACTCTGTACCGGCATCTGGTGCGCCTATTCCTTTTAGGACAATGTAGTTCTGGCCCATCCACTCGCTGCCGCCAAGTCCCTGGGGAAGGGTGAACGTGAAGTTTCCGTCCTGCATGCTTATTCCAGCCTCCAGGCCGCCGCTCCAGTCGGAACCGCTGTACCAGGTATGGTCAATGACCAGAAGTTCCGGAATCCAGGCATTCACATAGAACTCGGAATTATCCTGAATACCGAACACTTTGCATTGGTATGCCACGGTCTCCGGGGTTGTTCCCTTGTAGTTTACAAGCGGCGATCTCAGAATCACCCTGTCACCAACCTTGATGTTGCGGCTTCCATATTCATCGTCGGAAACATCCCACTTTCGTCCGCCGAAGTACATGGTACGATACACCATAAGTTCATTGGACTCGGATCCGTCGTCGGAAATCCAGAAGGTGGCATTACCGTAGGTAGAGCCGAATTCCTCCTTGATTCTTGACACTATACCTGAAACGTACACCGCAGCATCCGTGGGGACATCGGCGCCAAGGGCATTCACAACCTCAATGGCCTGCGTCACGGAATAGGGATCATTGAAAGAACCGTCTCCGTAACTGGGCTGAGGCGGCTGCTGGCCTGTACCGGGCTTCTGGTCAATATAGAGATAGGTTTTATTATTCCCGTCAGAGAGAACTATCTGTCCATAACGCCACTGATCGGTATTAGGGTTGGCCGCATAGTAGAACTGGACATCAGACCACGTTATGTCTCCATACGAAGCAAAAGGCTCATTACCCGCCAGTGAAATCCACTCCGGGGCCGATTCCACCTTGAGGTTTCCGCCACTGTACCTTACCGGAATATAGACGCTGCCCTCTTCTCCAGGGATCTGGAAATAGTCACTGAAAAGCGCCGGAGAAGCGTATTCCACTTGAAGCAGTTTCACATCCACAAGTTCCGGAGTCTCCTTATACAAAGTCTTGGGCCCCACAACGGTCACAATGTCGCCAAGGGCCAGGCCGAATGACTCCGTATACCAGCCGCCGGCATCACGGGGATACAGGCCGTCAGAATTCCTTGTGCCGTAGATATAGAGTTCACCGGTTTCGTCATAGATGTAGAAATTGCCATAATTGGCATTGGCGATTCGGCTTATACGTCCTGTGACGGTGTACTCTTCGCCCTCAGGGCCGTTAATGACATCCGAAACGGTGGAAACTCCGCTGTTGTAGCCGGGGAAGGCAATGTCGTTGTTGTCGGTCCACTCAGTTACTTCGGCGGTGAAATCAGTGAGAACGGATTCCCCGTCCAGAACGGCCTGTACGCTGTAACGCGTGCTGGGGCCGAACCAGATGTCGGATCCGGGCCACCCGGTGTACTGCCTGCCGTCCGTGGTGGTTACAATGAGATTGGGACTTACTGTCTGAGGAGGTATGATGAGAGTCCATGCCGTGGCGCCTTCAGCGGTCACAACCTTCCCGGCCTTGATTGTACCGGGCTTGTCTATGACGTTGCCACTGAATCCGGGGCCGGAATTGGCGAGGTCGCACTCATAGCGGCCGAATACGTTACTGAGGTATACATCGGCAATCTCAGCACCTTCAATATTGTTATCCAGATAGATTACAATCTTGGAAAGCGCATGGTAGAACTCCAGCGACACAAGGCCGTCGGGAGATGTCTGTGTACTGTGGGCCGCCATGAGGTCCGATGCCGTATAAAGCTCGTGGGTGCTCTGATCTGCGTTTACGCAGAAGCGGGCCCATGTGCCGGTAACGTCGGCGCTGTAGGGATAGTACGCTGTAAAGAAGGTGGTGCGCTCCTGCCCCGGCATCCAGAAGAGCTTCTGCTGCGGGACAAGGTTGGCCCCGTCCCAGTCCATCCGCACGTTCCGGGCGTTCACCGGAGCATCGGCAAACAGGCCCACGGCGTCTCCCACTTCAAAGGCGGTGTCCGTGGCCTTCACCTGGAAGGTGCCCACGTATGCCCTGAAGCGGAGTTCCACGGGCCCGTCAGCGGTGCTGTCCTCCCGAATGGCAGTACATCCGGAAAGGGCGGCGCCAATGGCAAGGGCCGAAATGGAAAGCCTGAATATATTTGTCAATACTTTCATAGCTTGTCAATTTTAGTTGGATGCAACTACGCCGAAAATGAATGCACGATATCCGGCACTTGTCGTTTCAATATTGACTACGGTATCTTCCGTAAGGGCCGCAGGGAAACTTATGGAATAATGGTCAGAATCCTGTACGGTTACATTATAAGGGCTGGAGTTGGCAGCGCCGGTATTTGCAGCGGCAGTGACATTATAAGTGTCGTTGCCAATAGTGAAAACCATAACTCCGTCCTTTCCATTCCAGCCAATGGCCCAGAATGACAGTCCGATGGTGCCGGCCGGAAGATTCAGCTTCATATTACCGGCCTTGGAAGAAGTTCCCAGCTTGACATTGGGAACATCTGAGAATGTGTAATCACCATATGTTACATTCAAGGTGTTGTCCACATATGCCCTTTCTCCAAGTTCCCAAGTGACATTGCTGATAAACGGGGAATCGGACGGGGGATCTACCGGCTCAACCTCACCGTAGTCTTCTACGCCCATGGGAATCAGGTAAACAAGGCTGCTGGAATCCCTTCGGCCGTTGTAGAAGCCGTAAACGCGGATCTTGTGGTTCACGAGGTTGGTGAAATCAAAGTTGTACGGATAGTAGAGGCTTACTTTGAAAGTCTGGCCGTCTACCTTAATGGTGTAAGCATCTGCCTGAAGGACGCCTTCAACGTAAACGGGAATTGCTATGCTGGCAAAACCGTTGTCAAGGTCATGGCTCACGTCCCAGCACATTCCTATCACATCCATCATCTCATTTGCCGCACTGCCGACTACTTCATAGGTGGGAGTGGTAATCTCAGGAACATTGTTATAGATTGTTTTCTTGCCCTTCACCTTTACAATGTCACCTGTTGCAGGAATATATGAATCAGCTCCGGTGTACACAAAGATGGAGTACTTGCCGTCAAAGAGCACAAATCCGCGTGAGGACTGGGCGTACACCACCTGTGTCACCTCAACCTCGGTGTCGTTTTCGGCATCCACAATGGGCTGGATCTGGTCAAGCTCGACTGGACCGGACTCTCCGGGTACAAGGGTTATGGCCTGGATCTCTACATTTCCATCACCCATGATGACCATGGCTCCGCCCCAATCCAGAGGATTTACGAATAACTTAAGTTCATCTTCTTTTACAATATATGACACATACCCTGAAGTTTCAGGATAACCATAAGAATCGAATGATCCGGCCTCGAGATTTTCCCAATGAGGAGCGTAAATCTGGAAAACCCAATAATCCGCGTTAATATTTGAGGCATCGTAGTAAATGCGAATCTCGTCTCCCGCTTTCAGGCCATTGTCAACCCAGGCATATTCAGAGCCCAGCATATGGTTATAATCCTCAGACTGCCAGCCCGACATATACGCCGAGCCTTCCCATATAACAATGCCCTCATAAGTACGGAGTTCTCCAGCATAATAGACTGTAGCGGTCTGGTCTCCCGTGTTTAGGTAAACCTCATAGTAACCGTCCTCGGGGAGCATCAGGTTGGGGCCGCCTTCGGCAAGGGCGACTGCCTCTCCAATACTGAGCATTGTCTGCCAGCCGTCGGTGTTGGACTCAACTCCACCGAAGTTTACATCCCAGGCATGGTTCATGCGGAACTTGAATTCCTGACCCGAACGGTAAGCAAGCTTGAAATACCATAAACCGTCTCCATAATTCCGCATCTGGAAATCAGTGTCCCACATGGTGTCGTAAATAGTTCCTATCAGAGACCACTCCCCGTCATAGGGCGAAGGGACGTTCTGGCTGAACCAGAACCAGCCGCCGTCCCACCAGTCCGTAATGTTGGAGGTGAAATCGGTGGAAACGGAGGTTTCGTCAATGACCACAGTTGCATTGTAGCAGCGTGAAGGAGAGAAGTAAACTTCAAAATCGGCATTGTAGACATACTCCTTGCCGCTTTCCATGGTTATCAGAATAGCCGGCTTCACATACTGATAAGGTGCTATGATGGCCTGCCAGGCGGTTTCACCTGTTTCAAGGACAATCTTTCCGGCCTTGACCGATCCGGGATCGCCTGTCGAGTGAATTTCACCGTCCAGTCCGAAGTCGCCGTTTGCGCTGACATACACGTTACCGACAGTTATGGCGGCAACGTTTTCATCCGTGAGCCGGTTCTCCACATGGAAGACCAGCTTGGTCATACGGTGAATGAAGTTAAGGTTCACGGTACCTTCGGCGGGAGATGCCAAAGTGCTGGCAATCATAAGGTCGGAAGCCGTATAACCCTCATGGGTGGTCTGGTCTTCCTGCACTGTAAACCCTTCCACATAAATGTCGTTCTGGACAGCGCTGTAAGGGTAGTATGCATAGAAGGCCGAAGCCTGGTCTACAAACTGGTTAGAGCCCCAGTAAACGGGGGTTTCTGAAACAAGCGAACCGTTACTCCATGTCATGGGGAGGTTCTGGACACCTACGGGATATTCGGCAAAAAGGCCGATGACGTCTCCTTCCTCAAAGGCCGTATCCGTGGCTTTTACCTGATACGTGCCGATGGATGCCGTGAACTTGATGGCATCCTTTGATGCATTGCCGCCCTCCTCCTTAAGGGAAGAACATCCGGCAAGGACGGTTCCTGCAAGAGCCGCAAGTGCAAAAAGCTTTGTTATAGTGTTTTTCATATTCTTCTGTTACTTAAGGGGTTCTGCAGTAATTACAAGTTCCTGGGCTCTCTCAACCACCTTGGCGGTTGTGCCAAGCATGTGACGGGTGAAAGGACGCAGCTCTGTCTGGAGGGCTACGCCGGACACTACCGAAGAAGCCATGCTGCGCTTAGGCGCGCCGGCAACGGGCTGCTCCGGAGTATAGGTGTAGCCTGGCATTTCGAGGTAGATTTCACCCAGGGCTGTATTATAAGGGTAATAATATGAAGTTCCCTCAATCTGGGCATAAGGCGCAAAGTTGTACACGCCTTCCTGCAAAATCCTGTTGTCAGGGTAGAACTGGCTTGAGGAAGGATTGTAGCATAAGTACTTTACTGGCCCCAGATTAGGTTCATAATAACCATTATAATAAGGTGCATACACCAGCTGGTCTCCGTCCATGTAGAAGTCTATGTACTTTGAATAAAAACCGGCATCGGCATTTGATGCCCAGAAATCCTTGTAAGGATCCACAACGCGGTAACGTACAGGAGTGGTTTCCGCCTTCAGGATTTCAACACCGGCATGGTTACCTTGTTCTCCTAAACCGTGGAAATTGTCGTGATAATTGCCTTTGCCGATAGAGGTAAATTCAGGAGTGGCTCCGGTGGTGACTGTTGCCTGAGCCCATGTGGACATTCCAAACTTATTGGAACCGGCAAGCAGCACGCGGTAAGTGGTTGCAGGTTCAAGACCGTCCACATAGTAATCAACGCCGTTTTGGGAATGGACGTAGTAGCCGGACTTTGACTCACCGTTGCTCAGGACATAGTCGTAAATCTTGTCGTCGGCCATTCCCCATGAGGTCCAGGTGTCTTCAGGGACTGCCATCAAGTAAATTTTGTCGGGATCCTTGAAATCTACGTGAGCCTTTGCCATTATGTCAGAAAGTGGTTGCAGAGGGGTGGCGGTGATGGTTGCGGAAGCCTCAGGAGCTTCATCTCCTTCATAGAGGATCCAGTACTGGCCGAAGGTTCCGTATGTCTTGCCATCCTTGTCTTCTCCGCAGAGTACCAGGGTATAGGTGCCGGAAGCGGGGACGGTAAACTCAATAATATTGTCATATCCGGGGTCAATCTCAACCGGTGTACCATCAGGGACAACCTGGGTGTAATAGTAACCATCCTGATTGTTGCCATAGATTTCTTCCCTGGAGAGGGTGCCGGAGTAGAGGCCGTAGCGGAGCTTGACTATGTCCATGCCCACGTTGATTCTTGCCGAGAAATGACGGCTGCCGTCGGACTCGTCTATCCAGGAGCTTTCAAAAACATTGCTGATGGAGGTGTACTTCCTGATTCTGGTACCGCCGGGAAGGGTAAGGCTCATGAAGCCTTCATGGTTGCTGAGAACAGTTCCGAAATCCCACAGGTAAGTGGCCGTTTGGCCCGGGAACTCTATGAACCCGTACTGAGGATAATAATATCCGTAATAACCTTGATTCCGTCCGTTCTCTTCCACAAGCGAAAGACCGGAGAACTTGCCGTACCTTGAATAAGACAGGCCAAGGTAGCTTTCCTTGAAGTAGGCGTTGCCGTCTTCCCTTACGACAAGATCCAGATAAGCGCCTTCCTCATAGGTAAACAAATCCCGAAGGCTCCAGTTCTTGTAAGGATCCATTATGCGGTACACGTTGGGCGTGTGCTCTTCAGTATATACGTCCACCTCAAACTCCTCATAAGGAAGGTTGAAGAGAGACGTCACAAAGCCATCTATAAACTTGCCGGTTCCAAGCAGTTCCCACTTGGGCTCAAGGTATTTTACATACAGCTTTTTAGCCGAAGCATCCAGGGTGAAGTCAAACAATCCGGAAGGGCTGTAAAGATTGATAATGCCATTGGGGGCCAGGAGTATCTCCTGAGGATCCGCTACCTGGGGATCCAGATAATACTCCATGTTTGGAATTGAGTTCCCCCATACCTGGTCTCCGCCGTCACGGACAATCTGGCAGGAGATCCAGTTGCTGTTTCCCATGACGGCTGCGTGCCAAAGGCCGTCTTCCTGCATGGACATGGGGGTCAAAGAGTCACCTACGCTCACAGCCCACGCATGCGGCTGCACGCCGGGATCGTTCACCTTGGGATTGTAAATCCAATCCTCCAGCCAGTCCGTGATACCGGCCGAAAATTCCATTGAGAACGATGTCTGGCCCAGGTATACGCTTACATTGTAGCTGTATCCTTCATCAAGGACGGCGCCCTGGGCGGGAATGTCATAGCTGGTGCCGTCGGCAAGTGTAACGGTAATGACAAGTGCATGAGGTTCCTGTGGAGGAAGTATCACAGCCCATGCGGCAGTGCCGTCGGCACCGGAAACCGGGGCCGCCTTCACCGTAGCGGGCTGGCCCTTTGCGGCAACGCTTGGAGCCTTGATGTCAACGTCGGCCTCAATGAGAACTCCGGAAACAGTTACGCCGGTAACGGCGGCGTCACTGAGCCTGTTGTCCACAGTAATGATGGCGCGGGACATCCTGTGGCCGAAGTTGAGGCGCACGGTGCCGTCTGCGGGCGCTGCGGCGGTGGATGCCAGCATGAGGTCTGCTGCAGCCAACGCGGCCGCCGACCCTTGGTCTGCGGCTACTGCAAAGGTGAAGGTGTCGGCCGTGCCGGCGGCGTAAGGATAATAGGCATAGAATGCCGTAGGGGCATTGACGTCCTGCTCAAGACCCCAGTACAGGGGGGAATCCGGAGCCAGGGACTCTCCGTCACTTGTGAGACGGACATTGGTTGCAGATACGGGAGCGTCGGCAAAAAGGCCTATCTCGTCTCCCTTCTCAAAAGCCGTGTCGGTGGCTTTTGCCTGGAAGGAGCCTATGCCGGCCTGGAACTTGATTTCCTTGCCGATGGCGTCTTCCGTGGCGGTTTCCTTTACCGCGCAGGCGGAAATTGCCGCCGCGGCAAGGACCAGTGTAAGGAATTGAATGTATCTTTTCATTATTGTAGTGTTATTTAGTTCTTATGGAAGGACAACTTTCATGGCTCCGTTTCTGTTGGAGGAATAATACGCATCACGGTTTGACAGGTATGTGACCGTTATACTCTGGAAAACTGCGGTCTTTGTCTCGGGGTCAAAACTGCCATAGTAGCTATAACCCCATCCATTTTCCGGAACTGCCGACATGCCGATGAAATATCCGTATTCGGAATCATAGAGGCCAAGGACGCTTTCTTTGAAATACACGGTGTTGTCGGCCTTGATTGAGAATTCCAGGATTGCGTTTTCCGGGGTATACTCAAAATCCTCTGCAAAGGCTTCATAAGGATTCAAAATCCTGTAACTGGAAGGCTCATTGACATCCTGCTCCATTTCCACCTCAACCTCTACCGCCTCCAGGTTGAACAGGCCATACACAAAACCGTCCGTAAACTTGCCTTTGCCAATGGATTTCCATTCCGTAGGAACTGCTGTAAAGCTTGCCGCAAGGGAAACAGGGTCAAGGACAACGTCCAGGGCACGGTCAGAATCTACGTAAACCGCATGGGAGGATTCAGACGTGTAAATGAGGGAAACTTCGGCAACTTCCTTGTTCCAGGGGATGTAGCTGTAGGTATAAACAGAGCCGAAAACCGCCTTCCCGCCCCTTGCAAAGTAGATTGGCATGAGCGGATAATGGCCTGTTATACGCGCCCTGTAAAGGCCGTCCTGGCCTTTTTCCATAGGAATGGCGGCCTCCTCTGCGGGAAGATACACGGCCCACTCCACATCCTTGATTTCCTGCTCAATGGTAATGCCGATAGAGACGGATTCTCCGGCAGCCCAGTCCCCGAGCGTAGCTGTAAAGCCTTCAATTTCCTCAGGTTCAGGAGGGAGAACAGGTTCCGCGGCATCCTGGGAAATAGCCACTTCCACCTTCAGTTCACCTGCAGTGAATACAATGGCGCCGTTGCGGGGCTCCTCAATTTCATTCTTTACGACAGACACCGTGACGGTGGCGTCACCTTCTCCCTGCACCGGGTCAATGACTATCCACTGGTCCGACGCCTCTGCGCTCCAGGCAACGTTGGAGGTTACCGAAAGGCTGGCGCTGCCGCCATCTGCAGGGAAAGAAGATTGCAAAGGAGAAACAGAAAGCTCCGGAGTGGGGGGATTCACCGGCTCTTTGCCGAGCTGGATAACCTTTACGGTCTCTGATTTGTTGTAATTGACAATGCTTACCGTTACCGTTGCCGAACGCTGCTCTTCCGATGTGTTTTCGTCGGCCGATAACGTGATGGTAATATCCCCCGCCTCGCCGGTGAGCGGGGTAATCCTGAGCCAGGATTCAGATGATGATGCCTGCCAGACAAGCGGAGAGGAGAAGCTCACCGTAGCTTCTCCGCCTTCGGCCGGAATGGTTACCTCGGGAGGATTAACCCCCAGCTTTACGCTGTCCGGGAGGGGCGGAAGGGTATCGCATGCGATAGCACAAAACAATACCACAAGCATCCCTAGTAGGGTTTTGGACTTTTGGGAACTCATAAAGACAATAAAGACAATATGGATTATTAAATAGTATTATTAATCAATAGGTTACACCAGGTTACACCACCAAATATAGGCAAAGATTTTTAACTATACAAATTATTGCCGGAAATATTTAGTGACAAATCAATTATTGCCCTGCACATCGAGTCAGATACTACCGACATGCAAGGCCCTGAGCGTTAGTATGGACTTATGCTATATTATGCCGTCCTGCATGGTACAGGTGCGGTCACAGAGTGAGGCAAGGCCAGGATCATGGGTAACTATGACTATTGTCTGGCCAAACTGTTTCCTGAGAGAAAAAAACAGGTTGTGGATTTCCTCCTTAGTGCGGGAGTCAAGGTTGCCGGTGGGTTCATCGGCAAATACAATTGCGGGGTTCATCTGAAGTGCCCGCGCGATGGCTACGCGGGAAAGTTCCCCGCCGGAAAGCTCTGAAGGCTTGTGGCCCATCCGGCCTTCAAGACCCACTGTTTTTAGCAGTTCTGACGCCCTTTCGCGGGCTTCACGGCTGCTTTTTCCGGCTATGAGGGACGGAATCATCACATTCTCAAGTGCTGTGAATTCCGGCAGCAGGTGATGTGCCTGGAACACAAAGCCTATGCGGTGGTTGCGGAAATCGGCAAGGGCCTTTGAGCCGAGGCTGAGAACATCCGTGCCGTCTATTTCAAGGCTTCCGCCATCCGGTGTGGACAGCGTGCCCAGTATCTGGAGCAGTGTTGACTTACCAGCTCCGGAAGCGCCCATTATGGCAACAACTTCGGCCTCAGAGGCATGGAAATCAACGCCTTTAAGCACTTGAAGGTTGCCGAATGACTTTGTTATGTTCTCTGCCTTTATAATCATGTGGCAAAGATAAGAAAAAAAAAGATTAACAGGACTGCCAAGTATTGGGCGCAAATGTACTTTACTGAAAATGAGTCACTTACATAAAGTGCCATACTCTAACAAGAGCATGGCACTTTACATAAAATATTAATAGTCAATAGTTTAACTTTGCACCACGATTTGGATATGCAAAGCTCAAAGCAATTATTTCCGCTTAAGCGCTTTCTTTGCAGCCTCTGCAATATGCGCGGCGTCAAGGCCGTAGGCTGTCATAAGGGCGGCAGGCGTACCTGACTGGCCGAAGCGGTCCTGTCCGTTGACAAACTCCACGGGAGTGGGTTTGGCGGCTGCAAGCACACCGGCAATGGCCTCTCCAAGGCCGCCTGCCATGTTGTGTTCTTCGGCCACAACTACGGCGCCGGTCTTGGAAGCGCTGGCAATTACGGCAGCTTCGTCAAGAGGTTTGATGGTGGCGATGTCAATGATTTCGGCCTTGATTCCATCGGCCTCAAGGGCGTCTGCGGCAAGGAGGGCCTCCCATACGGTGTGGCCCGTTGCGAAGATGGTTACATCCTTACCCTCGTTCATGACAATTGCCTTGCCAATTACAAAGGGCTCATCCTCAGGGGTGAAATTGGGCACTGAAGGACGGCCGAAACGAAGGTACACTGGCCCCTCGTACTTTGCGGCGGCTATTGTGGCCTGGACCGTCTGGTTGAAGTCGCAGGGGTTGAGAACCACCATTCCGGGGAGGGCGCGCATGAGGGCGATGTCCTCCATGGTCTGGTGAGTTGCGCCGTCTTCGCCAAGGGTGATGCCGGCGTGAGAGGATGCAATCTTCACGTTGGTGCAGCCGTATGCCACCTCCTGACGGATCTGGTCATAGACGCGGCCGGTCACAAATTCGGCAAAAGAGCCGATAAACGGAATCTTTCCGGTGATTGCAAGGCCGGCGGCCACGCCCACCATGTTGGCTTCGGCAATGCCGCACTGGATGAACCTCTCCGGGAATTCGGCCGCAAAAGCGTCCATCTTGAGGGAGCCCTTCAGGTCTGCGGTGAGGGCGAGCACGCGGTCATCGGCCTGTCCGGCCTTGAGAAGCCCCACGCCGAAACCGCTGCGGGTGTCTTTCTTTCCTGTATCTGTGTATTTCATAAATTCAATGTTTTGAGATTTCTCGACAAGCTCGAAATGACAACTAAAAATCTCCTAGAGGGGTTTCACCTAACTGTCCAAGGGCGTCTTCAAGCTGCTCCGGCTTGGGAACGCTGCCGTGCCATTTGTGGGTGCCGGCCATGAAGTCCACGCCATGGCCCATTTCAGTTTTCCAAAGGATCATGGTGGGCACTCCGCTGCCTTTGCCGGCCTTTGCAAGCTCATAGGCCTTCTCTATGGCCTCAAAGTCATGGCCATCGGCCACAATCACTCTCCAGCCCCAGGATTCCCATTTTGCGGCAAGGTCGCCTTCTCCGGCCACCTGGTCTACGGGGCCATCAATCTGCTTGCCGTTCCAGTCGGTCATGGCAATGAGGTTGTCAAGCTTGTGGAAAACGGCAAACATGCCGGCTTCCCAGATCTGGCCTTCCTCTGATTCACCGTCTCCGCAGAGGCAGAAAACAAAGTTGTCCTCCTTGTCCAGTTTCTTTCCAAGGGCAAGGCCTGCAGCGGCGCTGAGTCCCTGGCCAAGGGACCCCGAAGCCTGGAATATGCCCAGAAGGGCCTTTCTCACAGAGGGGTGTCCCTGAAGGCGGGTTCCCATTTGGCGGAAACTTGCAAGTTCCTGTACCGGGAAGTATCCGGCGCGGGAGAGGATTGAATAATATACCGGGGTCATATGGCCGGCGCTCAGGATAAACATGTCCTGGCCTTTGCCGTCACGCGTCCAGGTGGCGGGATCCTGCTTCATCTCATTGAAGTACAGGGCCGTAAGGATGTCTGTGGAAGACATTGAGCCGCCCGGATGGCCGGACTTTGCAAGGCATACCATACGAAGGATATCCCTCCGCACCTGGGTTGCAATGACCTTGAGTTCTTCGTTGGTTTTTTTCATATTGTATAAGTATTATTTCAGGCCGAATGCATAGATGCAATGGCTGTGATAGGTTTCACCGGGGCGGAGCACCACCGAAGGCCACTGAGGCTTGTTGGGGGAATCCGGATAATGCTGGGTTTCAAGGCACACGGCCGCGCGGTGACCATACACTACGCCGCCCTTTCCTGTCACTGTACCGTCAAGGAAATTGCCTGCATAAACCTGCACGCCGGGTTCGTCGGTATAAACCTTGAGGTCTATTCCGGTTTCCGGGCAATATAGCTCGCAGGCCACCTTTGAAATGTCACCTGCGGTATCCAGGCACCAGTTATGGTCAAAGCCATGGCCGTTTTTCACCTGCTCGCACGGAGCGTCGATATCGTCCCCAATCCGCTTAGGAGCCGTAAAATCAAAGGGCGTTCCCTCTACGGGCCGAATTTCGCCGATTGTCATGAAAGTGCTGTCTACCGGGGTGAAATTGGAGGCGTTTATATAAAGGACATCATCCACGATGCTATGATTCGCGGGGTCTCCGGAAAGGTTGAAGTAGGAGTGATTGGTCATGTTAATCACCGTGGGCTTGTCCGTTGTGGCCTCGTAGGCAATGTCAATGGCGCAATCCGGGGTAAGGGTGTAGGTAACATAGGCCTCCACGTTTCCGGGGAAGTTATTGTCTCCGTCGGGGGATTTCATGAGGAGTTTCAGGTGGCTTGAATCGGCCTCCACAACTTCATAAAGCTGGTACTGCCAGCCTGTAGGGCCGCCGTGAAGGCAGTGGCCGAAGTTGTTCTGAGGAAGCTGGATGGTAACTCCGTCAATGGTTATCAGGCCCTGGTTGATGCGGTTTGCATACCTGCCGATGGCCGCGCCGAAGTCTGTCTGGTTGTTCTCCGGGTAGTAGTCCTCCACCTTGTCAAAGCCAAGGACGACATCCCTCTTGACACCGTCTTTGTCCGGGACCACAATTGACATTATTCGGCCGCCGTAATTGGTGATTTTAACCTCCATTCCGGCCTCATTGGTGAGGGTGAAAACGGACGAGGCTTCCTTTTTTGATGTGCATCCTGCAATTGCGAGGACGGCACAGATTACCGTAAAAATCCTTTTCATTTCTTTTCTCTCCAGAATTTGGTCATGTCTTCAAGTGTTTTCCCCTTGGTTTCCGGGACAAGCCGCCACACGAAGACTGCCGCTACAAGGCAGATCACTCCATATAGGGCATAGGCGAAGAAGTGGCCGAAACTGTCTCCCATAGAGCCCAGACGCATATTGTACATGGGCACAAAAGTACTGGAAACTATGAAATTGAATATCCACTGGAATGCCACCGCAATGGCAGTGGCCTGGCTGCGGATGGTGTTGGGGAACAGTTCAGAGATGTACACCCAGCAGATGGGGCCCCAGCTGAACATGAAGCATGCGCTGTATAGCATGATGCTCACAACCGGGACAAAGGCGGGAAGGGCCACCACATTGCTCAGGGCCACACCAAGTGCGCCCAGCGCCATGCCCAGGGAGCCTGTTATAAGCAGGGGTTTTCGGCCCAGTTTGTCCACCGTGAAAACGGCCACCAGGGTAAATGAGATATTAATCACGCCCATTATGACCGTAAAGAGCATGTTGTTGGACACGCCCATGGATTCAAAGATGCGCGGCGCAAAGTACAGCACTGCATTTATGCCTATGATCTGCTGGAACACGCTGAGCATGCATCCAATGAAGACAACCATCCACCCATAGGAAAAGAGGTGTTCCCGTTTGGTGTCCACCGTAGCCTTGATTTCCTCCAGGATAACCCTGGCATTCTTCTCTCCGTTGATGTTGGAGAGCACCTTCATGGCCTCTTCGTCGCGGCCCTTTAGGGTAAGGTAACGGGGAGTTTCCGGTACCAGCAGGATAAGAAGGGCGAAAAGCCCGGCGGGGACGGCCTCAGAGAGGAACATCAGGCGCCAGCCTACTTCGCTGGTCCATTCCACAACGTCGGGGTCCGAGGCATGGCTTCTCACAATAAGGAAGTTCACAAAGTATACCACCAGCTGGCCGAAGATGATGGCAAACTGGTTCCAGGACACCAGGGAACCGCGTTTCTTGTATGGGGCAATCTCCGCTATGTACATGGGGCACAGGGCCGAAGCCAGTCCTACGCCCACGCCGCCAAGCACGCGGTAACAGTTGAAGGCCACAAGAAGGCTCAGGCTTGCATCACCTTCCTCGAAGAAGAGGAACTCCGGGTAGTAGGAACCAAGGGCGCTCAGGAAGAACAGTATGCCCGCAATGAACAGGGACTTCTTTCGGCCCAGCCTGGAGGCCATGACACCGGAAAGGAAAGCGCCTATGATACAGCCTATCAGGGCGCTGGAAGTGGTGAAGCCGTGAATGGCGTCGGTGTAAACGAAGTCGTCGGCATCCTGGAAGAACGCCTGCAGGCCTTTTTCGGCACCGGAAATGACGGCGGTGTCGTATCCGAACAGCAGGCCGCCAATTACGGCAACAAGGACAATTCCAAGGAGGTAGGCTGCGCTGCCTTCCTGTCTCAGTTTACTTTGCATAGAGGTTCAGGAGGGTTTCGTAGAGTTCCTGTTTTCCGGAAGCGGCAACGGGATTTCCGTTAGCTTTGGCATAATTGTAGAGCTCCTCAAGGGTGGCCTTGCCTTCCTCGAACTTCTTGCCAAGACCGCTGTCAAAGCTTGCATAGCGCTCCTTGACCATCTTGCAGAGAGGGCTTTCCTCAAGCACTGCAGCTGCGTTCAGGAGGGCGTGAGCCATTGCATCCATTGCGCTGATGTGGGCGATGAAGATGTCCTCGGGGTCCGTGGAGCTGCGGCGAAGCTTGGCGTCGAAGTTTGTGCCGCCGTCCTTGAATCCGCCGTTGAGGAGGATCTGCATCATGGCCTGGGTGAGGTCATAGGGGTCTACGGGGAACTGGTCTGTATCCCAGCCGTTCTGGGCGTCTCCGCGGTTGGCGTCAATCGATCCCAGGAAACCGTTTTCACGGGCCACGGTGAGTTCGTGCTCAAACGTGTGACCGGCAAGCGTTGCGTGGTTCACTTCAATATTCACCTTGAAGTCCTTGTCAAGGCCATTTGCGCGAAGGAAGCCGATAACGGTCTCAGTGTCAACGTCGTACTGGTGCTTTGTGGGCTCCATGGGCTTGGGCTCGATGAGGAATGTGCCCTTGAAGCCGTTTGCGCGGGCATAGTCGCGGGCCGCAGTGAGCATTTTGGCAAGGTGGTCCTTCTCACGCTGCATCTGGGTGTTAAGGAGGCTGTAGTATCCCTCACGACCGCCCCAGAACACATAGGAGGTGCCGCCAAGCTTGATGGTGGCGTCAATGGCGTTCTTTATCTGGACCGCTGCACGGGCCACGATGTCAAACTGAGGATTAGTGGCTGCGCCGTTCATGTAGCGCTTGTTGCCGAAGACATTGGCCGTGCCCCAGAGGTTCTTGATGCCGGTCTCCTTCATCTTCACAAGGAGGTAGTCCGTGATATCCTTCATGCGGGCCTCGTACTCTGCAATGTCGTCGCAGTCCTCTACAAGGTCAATGTCGTGGAAGCAGAAGTACTCTATTCCAAGCTTTTGCATTATCTCAAAACCGGCATCGGCCTTAGCCTTTGCGCGGCAGTAGGGGCATTCGCCCTTGTCCCACTCATAGCTACGGGTTTGTCCGCCGAAGGGGTCTGCGGAAGCCTGGCCAAGGGTGTGCCACCAGGCCATTGCAAACTTGAACCATTCCTTCATGGGTTTTCCCATGACCATGCGGTTAGCGTCATAATAATGGAATGCAAGCGGATTCTTGCTCTCAGTGCCCTCAAAGGGAATTTTTCCTATTGTAGGGAAATACTCTTTTGCCATTGTTTATAGTGTTAAATATGATTTCCAACGTTCATATGCCTCCCTGTACAGGCTCTCATTCTGGGGAGTGATGACCTCCAGCCGTTCCAGGGTGGAAAATGCCTCACGGTTGTCCTTGTATATTCCCGCGCCTATGCCAGCGCCTTTGGCAGCGCCCACGGAACCGTCCGTGTTGTAGAGTTCTATGGTGGCGCCGGAAACTCCCGCAAGGGTTTCCCGGAAAATGGAGCTCTGGAACATGTTGGCAAGGCCTGCGTGAATCTTGTCCACCTTGAGGCCCATCTGCTGCATGATTTCAATGCCGTACTGGAAGGAGAACACAATTCCCTCCTGGGCAGCCCTCATGAGGTGAGCCCTGCCGTGGCGGTTGAAGTTCACACCGTGGATGCTGCAGCCGGTATCCTCATTGCAAAGCATTCTTTCGGCGCCGTTGCCGAAGGGAAGGATGGAAACGCCTTCCGAGCCTATGGGAACCCCTGCCGCCATTTGGTTCATCTGGACATAGGAAATGCCATCCGGAGCCACGTTGCGGCGTATCCAGGAGTTTAGGATGCCGGTGCCGTTTATGCAAAGGAGCACTCCCAGGCGGGGATTCTCCGCGCTATGGTTTACGTGCGCAAAGGTGTTCACGCGGGACTGAGGATCATAATTGACCTCCCCGATAACGCCGTAGACAACCCCGGAAGTGCCTGCGGTAGAGGCAATTTCCCCGGGATTGAACACATTGAGGCTGAGGGCGTTGTTGGGCTGGTCCCCGGCGCGGTATGTGACGGGAATGCCCTCCGGCAGGCCAAGGGCTTCGGCCGCAGCCTTTGTAAGGGTGCCCTGAATGCCGAAGGTGGGCTTCCGCTGAGGAAGGATGGTCTCGTCAAAGCCGAAATAATCCAGCAGTTCCCTTGAAGGGGCGTTTGCCTTGAAATCCCAGAAAATACCTTCGGAGAGGCCGCTTACCGTTGTGCAGACATTTCCCGTGAGGCGCATTGCGATATAGTCTCCGGGAAGCATTATCTTCCAGATGCGCTCATATAATGCGGGCTCGTTCTCCTTCACCCAGGCCAGCTTTGCGGCGGTGAAATTTCCGGGGGAATTCAGGAGGTGACTGAGGCAGAAATCCTGCCCCAAGGCCTCTGCGGCGGCGTTTCCATAAGGGACGGCCCTGGAGTCGCACCATATTATGGAAGGCCTCAGGACATTCATGTCCTTGTCCACGCACACAAGTCCGTGCATCTGGTATGAAATGCCGATTGCCTTGATGTCACGGGCACCGTACCCGGCATCCTTAAGCTGGTGAAGGACATCGGCCGTAGCAAGTTTCAGGTTTCCAAGCCACATGGCAGGGTCTTGCTCTGCCCAGCCGGGCTGTCTTGAGATGATGGGGGCTTCCTTTTCCGGATAGAAAGCAGTGGCCAGGCACTTGCCTGTAAGGGCGTCTACCAGCGACGCCTTTACAGAAGAGCTGCCGATATCATAGCCTAGTAGGATCATATGTCGGGGTGATGTGACTCGAACACACGACCCTCTGGTCCCAAACCAGATGCGCTAGCCAACTGCGCCACACCCCGATTTACTATGCAAAGATACTAATTAATCCACAATTATACAATGTTTCCGTGCCCACGCTTCCGCACCATTTGCTGTGTTTACAGTCAGATTGCATGTAGCGGCGTTTCCCATGTAAACACGGCAGCGTTTTTCATGAAAAAGGCTGATTTCCTTGCCATGTGTGCAGTGAAATCGGCCTTATGGGCGTTTTAAGTGTAAACACGGCAAAGGCGTCGCAGGTGGTAGTGGAAATCGTCGCAGGTGGTGATACGAAATGTCGCAGGTCTGCAAAAAATGCCTGACCTGCGACGGTTTTTGCGTCCTATGGCCGATTTGCGTCGCAGTTCGGCCCCAAAATGCAGACCTGCGACAAAGTGGCCCCTGACCTGCGACGATGCAGCCGCTAACCTGCGACAAAGCGCTAATCCAGCCCGCCGTTGAGGGCGTAGTCGGACTTGACGTCTTCGTAGAAGGCGGCAAGGGAGGTGTCTACGTAGGGAGCCAGCCACAAGAAGCCGATTCCGGCGGTGAGGAGGCACAGGAGGAACCAGCCGATGAAGCTGAGGTAGAGGTAGAAGAGGTCGAACTTGTGGCCGCGCATCATCATGCGGCTGCGGTGGATGGCCTCAGAGGCGCCGAGCTCCGGATTCTCCTCAAGGATGAAGGGGGTCATGGCGTAGGAGAACAATTTGATGATGCCCGGGATAATTAGAAGCAGGGACCACAGGAAAATGAGAATGCTCATGAGGAGCATGCCCCACACCTTGTGCCAATAATTGCCGAAGCCAATGCGGAAGGTATTGGAAATTAAATTGTTGTCTCCGGCAACAAGGAGCCTTCTGCAGGCGTTGAGAAAACCAAGGGACAGTGGCATCATTACAAGGAACTCCAGGAGGGTGGAGATGCCGCTGGCGCGCGTGGACTGCGCCTGAATGGCAACGAATTCCGGTGATGTTATAAGGGCTGCAGCCTGATATCCGGTGGGATGTGTTGCAGCAAGTTCCGTGAGCTGGGACTGAATTTTGGTGGTGGTGTATACTGTGGGACCAGTTATCAGGGATATGAGAAGCACGTAAATGAGGGTTGCCACTACGGCCTTTCCCCAGTTGCCGCGAAGGGCTGCGAGGGCGGCGTTCTTGTAATCTTGGTTGGTTTTCATATTGATACGTAGTTATTTCTTAATCACAAAATTATATAATTTTTTGTATATTCGCACAATAAAACTACATGTACTATGACTCTAGCAATTGTTCTTGCCGTTCTGGCCATCCTGGTAATCTGGGTTATCGGCGTACAAAACCGCCTTGTCAAAAGCGACGAAAAATGCAACAACGCCCTGAAGCAGATTAACGTCCAGCAAATCAGCCGTTTTGATGCCCTCAAGGCCCTCATCAAGCTCACCAGGGAGTACGCTTCCTATGAGGCCGACACCCTTGAGAAGATTGTGAAGGAGAGAAAGATTGTCTCTTCTCCCAGTCCCACCGCGGCCGACATCAACGCCAACGAGGAAGCCCTTGCCGCAATTGGCGCCAAGCTCATTGCCGTGGCCGAAGCCTACCCGGACCTCAAGGCCAGCGCCAACTACCAGCAGACCATGAAGGACATCAAGGACTACGAGGAAAACGTCCGTCTGTCCCGCATGACCTTCAACGATACCGTAACCATGTTCAACCAGCAGGTTCGCGTATTCCCCACCTCCCTCGTTGCCGGTATCCTTGGCTTTGCCAAGCGTGATTACCTTGCCGACGACGTTAGTAAGAAAGATTACCCGGAAATCTAGATGAAAAGTCTTTTGGCACTTGTTGCTGCTGCGGCGCTCTGCGCTGCGGCAGCGGCCCATGAGGTTAAGGACCTTGACATAAGCGTAGCCGTCAATAAGGACGGCAGCGCGGTGGTCACCCAGCGCTGGAGCATGTTTGTTGGCTCTGAAAACACCGAGTGGTACCTGCCGGTAGAGAACCTTGGTCCCATGACCATCGGCTCACTTAGCGTAAAGGACAACGGCGTTCCCATGCAGAGCCTTGGGGATGGCTGGGACGTAGACCGCTCCCGCAGCTGGAAAACCGGAAAGTGCGGATTTGTAAGAAAGCGCGGCGGGGCCGAACTCTGCTGGGGCCTCGGGGAATCCGGAGACCACAATTGGGAGGTGACATTCACCCTCACGGGCCTTGTACAGGCCTATGACGATGCCGACGCCTTCAACTTCATGTTCGTGAACCCCGGCATGCCGGATGCCCCGCAGCACGCCAGGGTGACCATTTATCCCGCCTTCGACTGCCCCGCCTGGACCTACGACAACACCCGCGTATGGGCCTTCGGCTTTTACGGAGACATAAATGTGGTTGGCGGAAAAGTTGTGGCCGAAACCTCCGAGTCCATGGGCTACAGCTCAAAGCTCATCACCCTTGTGAAGTTTGAAAAAGGCATTTTCCAGCCCACGGTTGTGAAAGGCGGCCCCGTTCAGGAACTCATAGACAGGGCCCTTGAAGACAGCTCCTACGGAGAGGAAGACCCCGCGGAAAAGTGGTTCCTGCTGGGTTTTGCCCTCGTTTTCCTTGGTGGCCTCTTCCTGGCGATTTACGTTGCCATAGCTTCGGCCCTTGGGTACAAGTGGAAAAAATCAATCTTCGGCAAAACCAAAATCGACGGCTGGTACAGGGACGTACCGCTGGATAAGAACCTCTTTGCCGCGGAATATCTCCTTGCAAAGGGAGGCCGGTTTGGAAGCAGTGTCCCAGCCCAGAATATCATAGGAGCCTTTTTCCTTCGCTGGATCATGGACGGAAAGCTCAAGGTGCAACCGAACCCTAAGTCCGACAAACGCGTGAACCTTCTTTTTGAGGCCGATACCGCCAGTATGGACGACGTTGAGGAAGACCTCTTCCAGTGGGCGCTCAGTGCCGCCGGAGAAAACAAACTCCTGGAAAAGAACGAGTTTGAGAAGTGGTCTACCAAGAACTACAAGAAGATGACAGCTTGGCCCGACCGTGCCGTGGCGCGCGGCAAAACCTGGTTCCGTGACAAGGGCTACTTCCTCACGGAGGGCAACTGCACAACGGAGGGTCAGCAGCAGGCCTGCCACCTCATAGAATTCCGTAACTTCCTGAAGGACTTCACCATGAGCGGAGAAAGAGGTTCCGCCGAGGTTGGCCTCTGGAAGGATTACCTGGTGTACGCCCAGCTATTCGGCATTGCAGAGAAAGTCGCCAAGCAGTTCAAAAAGCTGTACCCGGCTATCTATGAAGAGGTTGCCCGCAGCACCGGCATGGACTCCAACACCTTCACCTACATGGTCCTCTGGACCAACAACATGAGCACCCGCTCCTTCGGCAACGCGGTTGCCAAGGCCGGCAACATCAACGGCACCGGCGGCCACTCCTCCTTCGGCGGTGGCGGCGGCTTCTCCGGCGGTGGTTTCGGCGGTGGCGGAAGATAGGTACGGGGCATGCCAACCGTGTTTACACTTAAAACGCTCACAAGGCCGATTTCACTGCACACACGGCAAGGAAATCGGCCATTTTCGTGAAAAACGCTGCCGTGTTTACATAGAAAACGCCGCTACAGGCAATCTGGCTGTAAACACGGCAAAGTGCTACAGCACCAGACATCGGCATATCTGGGCATCAGACACGTGAAACTCATTCTTCAGCTGGCGGGCAATCCGCTGTTTCTGGGAAAGCGTAAGCTGGTATGCGGAAGTGGCCCCGAACGGCCGGCAAAGTTCCCTGTCTATGAGCATGCACACATCCAAATCTTGCAGGCGCGTGCGGCTGAAATTCCTGCCATACTCGTTGTTAAGCATTTGAGCCACAGTCTTTTCGTCGGCATGTTCGATTTCGGCAATGGTAATAGGTGCACCGGTATTGTCCTTCAGTTGCTCTTTGAGCCAGGAGTCGTCAGAAAGCCGGTTCATCTGGTAAAGGAAGTTCCGGGGCGAACTGTAATACTGTTCGGTTCGGCGCAGTTCCATGAAAGAACTGCGCACGAATACGCCGCGCCCGTTCATCTGAAATGAGTCCGGGAACTCTGAAAAGCGGGGAAGGTAAGATGCTATTTCCTGCCTGGACATAACCACAGGGGTATCCTGACAAAAGCCCAGGTCCTGCGCAAACATATCCCTGATGCTGCAAAACAGGTAGCCGAAGGCTGTGGCGGAGGCACCGTGATGCAACCCGTTCCGGAGAATATACGACAGCAGAGCCAGAATATGATACAACCCTATGACTTTTGCCATGAAAGTGTACTTTTGGCCGAATCGGCCTTTCCTGCCATATTTTGCGTTGAAGTACTTGGTATAGGACATCCTCTCGCGACGGGCAAACTCCATGGGCTTGTCCGTAAATACTCCCTGGTGGACATGTGTGGACATCTCGGCGTCGGCCATAATCTCCGTTCCGGTAGAGAAGGACTGCAAGGCCATTATATTTATAAAGGCGTCGTGGTCTTCGGCATCCCGGAACATCACTTCGTCATGAGAAGTGAAGCAGATATGATACGTTTCTTTCATGATGCAAAGTTGGCAAGCCTCAGGATATTTGACAATATAGCCGTAACAAATAGTGTTGTTTCACGTGAATGTTTTTTTGTTTCTTATGATTCCGGATATTTTTTTGCTAAATTTGAAACGATTAGAATACATCGTTTATGAAAAAACTGTTATTTATGGCGCTTGTAGCCAGTGCCGTCATGGCCTGTGGCGAGCCTGCAAAAAATACTTCAGGCACCTCTTTTGACGAAGTCATCACTACCCGCCGCAGTGTCCGGGCCTATGATGCATCCAAGAGCATCTCGGAGGCAGAGGTCCGTGAACTTCTCCTTTCCACCCAGGAAGCTCCGTCCTGGGCAAACCAGCAGCCAAGCAAATATTATGTTGCCATGCCAGGAGAAAAGCGCACCGCTCTTCTTGAAATGATAGGCGGCAACAAGGACAGGGTCTCGGATGCCCCCGTACTCATTGTATCTACTTTCGAAAATGGCAAGTCAGGCTTCTTCCGCGGAGTTGCCACCAATGAGATCGGAGACGGCTGGGGCGCCTACGACAACGGCCTCAGCAACGCCTATCTTATACTCAAGGCCCGCGCAATGGGCTTCGACACCCTCATAATGGGAATGCGCGACAGCGATGCCATACGCGCCTGCCTCGGTATCCCGGAAGACGAAACCGTAATGGCGGTAATTGCCTTAGGGTATCGGGCACAGGAACCATCCAGGCCGCAGAGAAGGCCTCTGGAGGACATCGTTCGCTTCTTCTGATAGCGCAAACCTGGCCCGGCGGCTATGTAGACCTGTTCCAGTGCCCTTGTGGACCTGGTCCACAAGGGCACTGGACCTGGTCCACGGCATATGCGCCAGCCGTGTTTACACTTAAAACGCTCACAAGGCCGATTTCACTGCACACATGGCAAGGAAATCGGCCATTTTCGTGGAAAACGCTGCCGTGTTTACATTAAAAACGCCACTACAGGCAATCTAAATGTAAACACGGCAAGGGTACTCTGGTGCCAGGGCAACGGAAGTTTGGCGCAAAGACATCGAGTGCCCTACAGCACGTCCTTCAGATACGGGCCGGTGACGGAACGGGGATCCGCAGAAAGCTGCTCAGGGGTGCCTTCGGCCACAATGAGGCCGCCGCGACGGCCGCCTTCCGGACCCATGTCAAAGAGGTAGTCCACGCTCTTCAGGACATCCAGGTTGTGTTCTATGATAATGATGGTGTTTCCGGCATCGACCAGCCTCTGGAGTACGCTAAGGAGCACTTTTATGTCTTCAAAGTGAAGGCCGGTGGTGGGCTCGTCAAGGATGTAGAGGGTGTTGCCGGTAGAGGGGCGCGAGAGTTCGGCCGCAAGTTTCATGCGCTGGCTCTCACCTCCGGATAGGGTGACGGCGCTCTGGCCAAGGCGGACATATCCAAGGCCCACGTCCAGCATGGCCTTGAGCTTGGCGGCAATACGAGGGACGGGCTTGAAGAATTCGTAGGCCTCGGAGATGGACATCTCCAGGATGTCGTTGATGTTCTTGCCCTTGTAGCGTACGGCCAGGGTGTCTTCGTTGTAGCGCCTGCCGCCGCAGGTTTCGCAGGGAACGTGCACGGAGGGCAGGAAGTTCATCTCTATCACCTTGATGCCGGCGCCCTTGCAGTCTTCGCAGCGGCCGCCGGGGACGTTGAAGGAGAACCTGCCAGCCTTGTAGCCACGGACCTTGGCGTCCTGTGTCTCTTCAAAGAGCTGCCGAATATCGTTGAAAACGGCCGTGAAAGTGGCGGGGTTGGAACGTGGTGTTCGGCCTATGGGACTTTGGTCTATCTCTATGAGCTTGTCTATAAACTCCACGCCCTCAATGCTTTTGTAGGGCAGCGGGCGCTCCTTGCTGCGGTAGAACTTCTGCTTGAGGATGGGCATGAGGGTCTCGTTCACAAGGGAACTTTTTCCGGAGCCGGAAAGGCCCGCAACGCCAATGAGGCACCCCAGCGGGAAACTCACGTCCACGCTTTTGAGGTTGTTTCCGGTGGCGCCTTTGAGGGTAAGGAACTTCCCGTTTCCGCGGCGTCTTTCGGCCGGAACCTCAATGGAGCGCTTGCCCCTGAGATAGTCCAGGGTCACGGATTTACCCTTTTTCAGAAGCTCTTTCAGGGGGCCGTTGGCGCAGATTCGGCCGCCGTTTTCGCCTGCGCCGGGACCGACATCCACCAGCCAGTCGGCGCTGAGCATCGTCTCTGCGTCGTGCTCCACCACCATCACGGAGTTGCCTTCGTCCCTGAGGGCCTTGAGGGAAGCAATGAGTTTGCGGTTGTCCTTCTGGTGAAGGCCGATGGACGGCTCGTCAAGGATGTACAGCACATTCACCAGCTTGGAGCCTATCTGCGTTGCAAGGCGTATGCGCTGGCTTTCACCGCCGGAAAGAGACCCGGTGGGACGATCCAGCGACAGGTAGTCCAGGCCAACGTCCAGCATGAATCTCACGCGTTCCCTAAGCTCTTTGAGGATGTCCCTTGAGACGCTGAGCTCCTTCTGGTTGAAGCCCGCCGGAATCTTTTCCAGCCATTTTGAAAGCTCGGATATCTCCATGGCCGATACTTCGGCAATGGTTTTGCCGTCTACCCTGAAACACATTGCCTCCTGGTTGAGACGCGTGCCTTTGCACACCGGACAGGTAACGGTGTCTTCTATGTTTTCTATTACGCCGCCCCAGCTTTCCATTTCCGTGAGGGAGCCTTCCCCTACGCGGAAAAGGTCCTCGGAGCCATACACAAGAAGGCTTACGGCTTCGTCGGGGAGCGTGCCGATGGGGTCGTAAAGGCTGAACCCGTATTTGCGGGCTATGGCGCGGATGATGTCGAACTTGCGGTTTTCCCTCACTTTCCCAAGCGGCACGATTGCGCCGTCCGCGATGCTCTTGCTGCGGTCCGGGATAATGGTGTCCATGTTAACGTCCACAATGGTTCCAAGGCCCTTGCAGTGAGGGCAGTAACCCTGCGGGGAGTTGAAGGAGAAGCTGTGCGGCTGAGGCTCCTGGAGCGAAAGGCCGCTTACAGGGTCTACAAGGTGCTTGGAGTAGTGGGAAAGCTTGCCTGTCTCCACATCCAGTATGGCTACGGAACCTTTGCCGATTCCAAGGGCCTTGCCCACGGAATCACGGATGCGGCGATCGTCTCCGGCCTCCGGTACCAGGCGGTCTACAACAAGTTCTATGAAATGCGGCTTGTAGCGGTCCAGGGCCATTTCCGGGACTATGTCCTGGATTTCACCGTCCACCCTCACTTCCGTGTAACCGCGCTTTCTGAGCTGTTCAAAGAGTTCACGATAATGGCCTTTTCGGCCTCTAATGAGTGGCGACAACAGGTAACATTTTCGGCCCGCAAAAGTGGTAAGCACAAGGTCCACAATCTGGGAGTCATTGTACCTGACCATCTCCATCCCGCTTTCCGGGGAAATTGCGCGCGACCCCTTTGCGTACAGAAGGCGCAGGAAATCGTATATTTCCGTAATGGTTCCAACCGTGGAACGGGGGTTGTTGCCGGTTGTTTTCTGCTCTATGGCGATGATGGGGCTGAGACCGTTTATCTCCTCAACCTCAGGCTTTTCCAGTATGCCCATGAAGTGTTTGGCATATGTGGAGAGAGTGTCCATGTAACGGCGCTGGCCTTCGGCATAAATAGTGTCGAACGCCAGTGAGCTCTTGCCGCTGCCGCTGAGGCCCGTCACCACCACAAACTGCCCCCTGGGGATATCTACGTCAATGTTTTGCAGGTTGTTTGCCCGCGCTCCGCGTATCTGAATATATTCCTTTGCCATAGAGAGTACAAAGATACGAAGAAAAACGGAAATGCCGTACGTGCGCCCGTGGACCTGGTCCACCATGCTACCTTTCCGAAAGTTAAACCGCACTTTGGGTCTCCTGAGGCCGTTTTTGCCGTTTACCCCATTGCCGTGTTTACATTTAGATTGCCTGTAGTAGCGTTTTCCATACAAACACGGCAATGGCGTCGCAGGTGGTAGCGGGAATCGTCGCAGGTGGGGACACAAAATGTCGCAGGTCTGCAAAAAACGCCTGACCTGCGACGGTTTTTGCTTCCTATGGCCGATTTGCGTCGCAGTTCGGCCCAAAAATGCAGACCTGCGACGGTATAGCCACGAACCTGCGACGGTATGGCCCCAGACCCGCGACGGTACAACCCCAGACCTAAACGGGCGCTAATCCCCGGGGAAGCGGACGCCCCACTGGGCGCGGAGACGGTCCATGAGGTGCATGATGTAGAGGGTTTCGGCGTGAGGCATCTGGGGAGGTTCCAAAAGGCCGGCGGCAATGGCGTCCCGGCAGGCGCGAAACTGATATTCAAACCCTGTAATCTGCTGCGGCACAGGTATTTCCTGTTCCACAACATGGCGCTTGCGGCAAACCTTTATGTGCTTTGGATTGATAAGGTCGTCGAACTCCAGATAACCAGTGGTGCCGGCAATTACGCCAAAGTTTTCTCCCTGTGAGAAGGCCGATGCCTGCACGGAAGACAGCGTCCCGTCCTCGTGGATGAAGGTTATTGCCTCGGAGGCGTCCACTCCGGTGGGCGCCTTGATGCAGGTGGTGCTGAGATCCCGAATTGGGCTGCCGCAGTACATCCTTACAAAATTAAGGACATACACGCCAAGGTCCAGCAGCGCCCCGCCGCCAAGTTCCGGGCTCAGGACACGCTCTTTGTCAGATACATTGTAAGACAATGAGGCCGAAAGAGTTACAGGCTTTCCAATAATGCCGGACTCCAGCAGTTCCAGCGCCATTGCACGCACTGGCATATACCGCGTCCACATGGCTTCGGCCACGAAAACGCCCTTTTCGCGTGCAAGGCCTATTATCCCCGCAGCCTCCGTGGCGTTCAGCATGAAGGACTTCTCCACAAGGCACGGTTTCCCGGCAAGGATGGCGTCACGCGTTACTGCAAAGTGATGCGAGTGCGGCGTTGCAATGTAGACAAGTTCAACGTCAGGGTCGGCAAGAAGTTCGGCATAGGAGCCATAGGCCCTCTCTATCCCGAACTTAGAGGCGAAACTCCGGGCCTTTTCCAATGAACGTGAGCCTATTGCAAGGCATTCCATGTCCTCCATTGCGGCCAGAGTTGCGGCTGCTTTTTCGGCAATGTGGCCGGCTCCTATGATACCTACTTTCATTTCAACACAAATTCAAGATTAATCCCTGTAAGGCGTATTCTGCCATTTCCCGCCATGGGCACGATGCATTTCTTCCGTGAGGTGATCCCAGCGGAGAACCTCTCCGCGTTCCGGATAGAATTCATGGAAAACCCCGTCTATAAAGGTGTAGAAACGGGAAATGTCCGTGCACATCCCGTATGTAGGCAGCTGGGCGATGGGAATGTCAAATGCTTTTTCGGCCCCCTTTATGGCGCCCTTGAAATGGAGGCCTTCCTTGTCAAGGGTAAGCGTGCCTTCCCCGCAGATTTCGGATGTATTGTCGCCGGTAAGGTACTTGTAATCAGGCAGCATTCCAACTTTGACTTTGTCGGAGAAACTGAAGCCTTCGGCCTTTACGTCTTTGGCGGCCCTTTCCCTTTCCATTATGGTCCAGTCGGTGACAAGGGGAGGGCAGACGGAGCCTTCGGAGGCGGGTTTTATTGAGTAGTCTTCGCCGATTACGATCTTGTTGCCGCAGGCCGTGCAGGTCATGGCATTGCCCTCGCAGGACATCTTGTACATGCTGCCGCATTTGGGGCACATGTAAAGAAGGGTGTCAAGGCGCTTTGCCATCAGGCCATTGCCTGCAAATACGTTGTGTTCACGGGCATTACACATGTAGTCGTCGTGGGCCAGGAGCTGGTTCATGCGGTCTTCTATCTCAGTCTCCGACAATTTGGCAACCTCTTCCTTTGTGAACATCCTGTCCACCACTACTTCCGTTTTTCCTATGCGCTCGTCCAGGCAGTGCTTGGTGTATGTGAGATAGCCGCCGGAAATCTTGGTGTAGTATACCGTCACGCCCAGTTTTTTCAGGAGTTTTCCTGTTCCGGGCATTACGGGCTGGCACATTCCGGTTATGGAACTCATGCCCTCCGGCATAAACATCACGTGCCCGCCACTGCGGATAATGCGCATCATGGACTGAATGGTGTGGACATCCGGAACGAAATTCCGCTTTGGGATAACCTGGGCAAACTTAAGGAGCAGCGAATTTGGGAAACGGAAGAACTCATTGTACCCGACCACATAATTCAGCCTGTGAGGCCAGACCGCAGGCGCTGTGAAAACGTAGTCGTTGCGGGAGGCATGGTTGCTCACAAGAACAAAGGGCTCCTTGTCTTTTCCGGGATGCACCTTGAACGTGAATTTGGTGTGGAGACGGGCTTTCAACACCTCCACTACACCATACAGAATGGTATAGATGACAGGATTGGGCTTATGCTCCCTCTGCAATTCAAGCCGACGGGCAATGGTGGTTTTCATGAAAACAGGCGGTTTTAGGTTTTAACATGCAAGTTTACAACGTCTGGCCGCCTATGAATTCGCGGAGAATGGAGGTGGGCGGGATGGCCGAAATCTCCGCAGGCTGGAGCGGGACTATGTAGTCCAGGAACTTCAGGAGGCGGCAGGCCTCGGGGTAGGCGGCCGAAGACGGCAGGATACGCCTGAGGAGAGGTTCGGCGTAGTAGCGGAGCAGCGGCAGCTCATACAGCAGGGCCGTGTTGAACTGGGCATCGGCATTCTCCTGGAAAGGGAAAATGTACTTCCTTTCACCGCGGCGAACGGACGGCCAACGGAGGATGGTGTCTTCCGGGGTAATTCCGCGCACACGGTTGTCACGGACCATGCGCCTCAGGAGCCTGTTGTCCGTTGTGGAAATGCAGCAGTTCTCGTCCAGTTTAAGGGACGTGAGGGCCGAAGCATAAATGCGGAAAATCCTGCTCTGGTCTACACCCGGGACCATCTCCGGATCAAGGGCGTGGATACCTTCCATCACAAGGATGTCGTTCTCTTCCAGGTGCATCATGTTGCCCTCGAAGAACGGCCGTCCCTCCTTGAAATCGTACCGCGGAATCTCCACTTCCTCGCCGGAAAGAAGCGCGTTGAGGTGCTTCTCCAGAAGTTTCAGGTCCATGGCCTCAAGGGCCTCGAAGTCGTAGTTGCCGAAAGAGTCCAGGGGCGTTCTTTCACGCTCCACAAAGTAGTTGTCCAGCTCTATCACCTTGGGGTTCATTCCCAACACCTTAAGCTGCTGGGCAACGCGGAGGGACGACGATGTTTTACCGCTGGAAGACGGCCCGGCCAGAAACACAATCTTCACATGGTCGCGCTCTGCGTAAATCTTGTCGGCAAGTTCGGCATAAGCCCTTTCCTGACGGGCTTCGCAAAGGTTTATGAGACTTACGGCGCCGCCGGAGAGAAGCCTCTGGTTAAGCGCTCCCACGCTCACTATTCCCGTGGTCTTGCACCAATAGCCGTACTCCTTCAAGGTTGTTGTAAGTTTCATCTGCTTCTGCCTGGCAATAGGGCGCGTAATATCTTCTTCGGAAGGATACTGGAGGCAGAATCCGTGGTGGAACGGCATAAGGTCGAAGACCTTCAGCACACCCGTCGATGCCACCAGAGGGCCGTAGAAATTGTCGGCAACGTCGCCCATCCTGTAAACGGTGCAGAACGGACGCCCCAGGGAGCGCTGCAGCCCCGCCTTAAGTTTCTGGTTCTGGGACTCGAAGAGGGCTTCGGCATCGGCCGAAATCATCTTGGCGTGCGTGAAAGGAATGTCCAGGGCCACCAGGCGGCGCATTTCATCCCTCACGGCCATTATCTGTTCGTCCGTGATGCGGTCTCCGCGGAACTTGCAGTAAAGCCCGCTGGGAAGGGAGTGGTTTATCTTGAATATGCGCTCCGGGTAAAGATGCCTTACGGCCGCCTGCGCCAGAAAGCTCAGGGACCTCAGGTAAGTGCGCCTTCCCTCCGGGTGATTATAGCCGATAAACTCCACAGTATGAGGGTAGAACATGGGGAAATCCAGCGGCTTCAGGAGGTGGTCCACAAGCATTGCCAGAACCGGGTATTCCTTCCCTGTATTGGGGTCAGTAACGGTTTTGGGGGCTATGGAGGCCAGGGTGCTCCCGGCCTCCACACTAATCTTCTCCCCGGAAGGGGCCAGTGTAATCTGAAGGGTCTCCATTATTTCTCTCTTAAGCTAAGGCCGAAACCGCCGCTTCTGGCCATCCTCACCTTGAGGGTGCTGTCGCCCGAAAGGAGGTGATGGCTGATTTCGTAGGCCTGGGGATTGGTCTCGTAATCGGCATCAGGGGCATCGGCATAGAGGGTTGCCTCATACACCACGCCGGGCTTCAGAAAATCCAGGGAGATTTCCACCTCCTTGGCGTTTTCGCCGGTGATGCCGCCGACAAACCATACATCCTTCTCCACGCCGCCGGGGTGGGTGAAGTTATAGGCGCCGGAAGTGCCCTTGAGACGGCCGGAATTCAGGGTCTTGTAGTTGGGATGACGGGCCGTCACAATGTACTCGCCGGGTTCGGCCATAAGATACAGGCTCTTGTCCCAGTCTACGGCCACGTCCTTTATGAACTGGAAGGCGTCCATGAAGCGGGCGTAGTTCTGGGGAAGGTCTGCGGCCATCTGGAGCGGGCTATAGAAGGTCACGTACAGGCCAATCTGGTTGCCGATAGTGTGGCGCATCTTGCCGGTCTGGCCAGGAGCGGTAATGGACATGTCCTGCTCAAAGATGCCTGGAGTGTAGTCCATGGGGCCGCCCTGCAGACGCGTGAAGGGCAGGATGGCGCTGTGACCGGGGTTGATGTCCATGCGGAACTCCGTGCCCATTGCGCTCTCGTTGCCAATCATGTTGGGCCAGGTTCGGCAAAGTCCGGTGGGCCGAACTGCCTCGTGGGCGTTAACCATGATGTGGTGCTTTGCGGCCTCAACCACTGCATAATGATAGTGGTTGATTATCGGCTGGCTGTAATGATGCTCTCCGTAAGGGATGATGTCTCCAACGTATCCGCTCTTGACGGCGTCGTAGCCGTACTTGTTCATAAGGTCATAGGCGGCCTCCATGTGGCGCTCGTAGTTCACTGTGGATGAAGAGCTTTCATGGTGCATGATGAGGCGGATTCCCTTGGAGTGGGCATACTCGTTAAGGGCGGGAAGGTCAAAGTCCGGGTAAGGCGTGACAAAGTCAAACACATAGTCCTTCTGGCAGCCGAACCAGTCTTCCCAGCCTTCGTTCCAACCTTCAATCAGAAGGGCGTCAAAGCCGTTTTCGGCAGCAAAGTCTATGTACATGCGCACGTTCTCGTTGTTGGCTCCATGGCGGCCGTGGGGCTTTGCCTTGGAGTAATCCGTGACGCCAAGCTGCACAGAAGGGAAGTCGGAGGTATATGACCAGTGTGTCCGGCCAGTAATCATCTCCCACCATACGCCCATGTACTTCACGGGGTGAATCCAGCTCACGTCCTCAATGGCGCAAGGCTCGTTGAGGTTCAGGATGAGGCGGGAAGCCAGCACGTCCGTGGCCTTCTCACACACCTGTACGGTGCGCCAGGGGCTCTTGCAGGGGGCCTGCAGGCGGCCTTTCACACCTTGGGCATCTGGGGTAAGGAGGGTGGAGAAAGTGAAGGTCTTGTCGTCAAGCTCCAGGTTGGTGGTGGGATAATCCAGGACTTCGGCCTCGTGGATGTTTATGTACAGGCCGTCGTCGGTCTTCATCTGGAGGGCGGTTTGCACGGACATTGCCGAAGCAATGGTCTGGGAAGCGTTGTAGGGGCGCTCCATGGCATTGTAACGCCTTATCTCAGAGAGCTTTGAACGGGTGTAGTTGTACTCCTGGGTGTCGTAGTCTCCGGCAAGCCACCATGCGGTGTGGTCCCCGGTGAGGGCAAACTGGGTAATTTCATCGGCCACCTTGAAATAGGTGAGGGAATTCTCCAGCGGGAACTCATAGCGGAAGCCAAGGCCGTCGTTGTAAAGGCGGAAGCGGATGTTCATGGCAACGCCGTCTTCCCTGCGAAGCTTAACCAGCATCTCATTGGCGTTGTTGCGGATTTCCTTCTCCTCTCCCCATACGGGCTCCCAGGTTTCGTCAATGGTGCCATGCTCCGTGCCTTCCAGCTTGAAGCCGCTTGTAAGCTCTTTTCCGCCCACAAGCTTGTAACCCAGCCTGGAGGGCTTGATCACATCCTTCCCGTCAAAGGTAAGGGTGTAGGCGGGGGTGCCGTCTTCGGCAAGGAGGAACTGCGCCTCAAGCCTGCCGTCCGGGCTCTTAAGGGAATCTACGCTCTTTGGTGCGGGGGCCTTGGTTCCGCAGGCCGTAGCAATCAGCGCCACGCTGGCCAGTAAGTGTTTGATTTTCAGCATAATCCTGTTTGTCGGGTGCACTTGCAGGTGCACCCGAGAGTGTGTAAGTTGTTAATTATCAGCGATTTGTGCGCCAGGCTGGAATTCCACAATGAGGGCCGATTTTCGCGCAATGCTAAATCCGTTCTGCAAAGTGACCGTCTCTCCGCTAAGGACGTCCGTGCCGGTCACGGGACCGGAGACAAATTCGGCGTAATGGTCCCAATCCAGCGTACGGGGCTCCAGGCTGTTGTTTATGTACACAAACACGGCGTCATCTGATGTGTACCTGAAGAACGAATAGGTGTTGTCCGTAATGTTCACGGGCCCTACGTTCTTGCGGGAGAGGAAATGGATAGTCTCACCCTCCTGGACGGCCTTGCAGCCACGCCTCCAGCGGAAAAGGGTGCGGGCATAGTCGTGGAGTTCGGCCGCATGGGAATACATTGCCGGGGCCGAAGCACGGCCTTCCGCTGTAAACAGGGTGAAGGGGTCGTCGGGCCAGCCGCCGGGGAAGTCTATGCGCTTGGCGCCGTCGGAGCCGGGCCTATCCTTGCGCTCCAGGAACATCATCTCGTCTCCGTAATAGAGCTGAGGGATGCCGCGCACGGTTGCAAGCAGCGCCAGGGCCAGTTTCATGCGCTCGGGGTCCTCCTTGAAGGTATCGCCGGTACGGGCGTGGTCGTGGTTGGCGAAGAAGGTTAGTATGTGACTGAGGTCCTTGTACACAAAGTCCTGTGCCAGAACCGTATAGATGCGCGTCATGCCCTCGTTCCAGAACACCTTGTCTTCCATGAGGGCCGTATGGATGGCCTGCTCCAGAGGGAAGTCCATCACCGACGGCAAATTGGAGTTGAAGCCGTTCTTGTTGGGGTTGTCCTTCTGCCAGTAGGCAACCTGCGGGATGGAGTAGTCCCAGCACTCACCCACTATGTTCATGTTGGGGTATTCGTCCGTTACAGCCTTGCACCACTTTGCCATGGGCTCAGGCTCGTTGTAGGGATAGGTGTCCACACGCAGCCCGTCAAGGCCGGCGTACTCTATCCACCAAACCGCCCACTGCTGGAAATACCTAAGGACAAACGGGTTGTCAAGATTCATGTCCGGCATTGACGGCACAAACCAGCCGCTTTCCTGGCGCTCACGGTCTACCTTTGCCACATGGGGGTCCATGTACACGGAGAACAGGGCGTTCATCTGCATGTAAGGCTGGTTCACATGGTACCAGTCGTCAAAGGGAGGGTTATCCATCCACCAGTGTCCGGTGCCGCAGTGGTTGGTGACCACGTCCATTATCACCTTCAGGCCTTTTGAATGGGCGGCCGAAACAAATTCCTTGTAATCCTCGTTGTCTCCAAAGCGGGGATCCGTGTGGTAGTAGTCCGTGGCGGCATAGCCGTGATAGCTTCCGCCGGGCTGATTGTTTATAAGCAGCGGGGTGCACCATATTGCGGTTGCGCCAAGGTCGGCCACATAATCCAGGTGGTCTATCATTCCCTGGATATTGCCTCCGTGGCGGGCGCCGGGGTCTTTCCTGTCAAGGGTGTCCAGCATGAAAGGAGCCTTCCAGGGGTGTCCGGAGCCGTCTTCGTAGGCTTTTTCGGCACTCACCCCCTTTGCAAACCTGTCCGGCATGATCAGGTAGATCATGTCCGCGGTGGTAAAGCTCTCGCGTTCCCGGCTGCCCGGACGACGCTCCCGAATCAGGTAGGGGTATTTGAAGCTTTCCCCATCACGGGTGAACACAAGGTCATAGGTGCCGGGCCGGGCCGATGCATCCACGTCAACGTCCACAAACAGGAAATCAGGGTTATCGGCCTTGTGGACGGCTTTCACCTTGAGGCCCTTTCCGGAAACCGCAACGTCAAAGGCCGATATCTCCTGCCCCTGCACCATTAACTGCAGACCGGTTTTCATACCGGTCCACCAGCTAAGCGGTTCCACACGGGTTATTTCCCCGGGACCGGCCTCGGGAACTTTGGAGGAATCCACTCCGGAAGTACAGGCGGCCATCATCATGAACGCGGCTGCAAGGAGGGCATACCTTCTCATTTTGTAAGGACCAGATACTCTCCGGGAGCAATGGTGGCGGTATACTCACCGCTCACTTTCTCTCCGGTGAACACGTTGGTATATTCTCCGTCAAGCTTCAGGACCTGCGTGGCAGGCTCTCCCTCAAGGTTCTTGAAAGGCTCTGCAACAACGTCTCCCTGAGGACGGTTGTCGTTGGCATCGGCCTTCACCTCAGGAGCCTCTGCGGGCACGGGAACGCCGAAGTTTGCAAGCACAATGACCTTGTTGCCCTTAACCTCGCGGGAGAAGGCCACAACGCCTTCCGGAGCTTCCAACCATACAATGTCTCCACCGCGCTCACCTGCCTTGAGGGCGGGATTGTTGTGCTTGAGGTTTACAAGAGTCTTCCAGAAACTGGTATAGCTGTTGTCGGGCCACTCTGTGATGGGATCCTTCTCAAAGAACTTCAGACGGCGGCTGAGGCCGATTTCCTGTCCGGTATAGATGAGCGGCTGGGAGCCGGGAAGGGTGAAGCAAAGCACGGCGCAGGCATCCCAGGCCGAACCTTCGCGCTCGAACTCGGTTCCGCTCCAGGAGTTTTCGTCGTGGTTGGAGGTGAAGGTAAGGCGGAAGGCTTCCTTGGGGAAGCGGGCGGCGTCACGTGCAACGTACTCCTTGAGGTCGGTCACGCTCTTGGCGCCCTTTGCAAGGGAATTGAGCAGGTGATGGAGCTCCCAGGCGTAGTTGGCGTCGAAGGTCACAAGGGGATCTGCCAGATTGTCCCTTTCGGCCTCTGCAAGGAGGTAGATGTCAGGATAATCCTTGTTCATCTTGGGAAGGATTCCGTACCAGAACTCTGCGGGGACCTCGCCGGCAGCGTCGCAGCGGAAGCCGTCCACGCCCTTTTCAAGCCAGAAACGCATAGCATCGTCCTGGGCCCACCAAACCTCCTCATTCTCATAGTTGAGGCTGCGGGTGTCGGTCCAGTCGTACTCCCAGATGGCGTTGCCTTCGGCATCCCTCTCGTAGAAGTCGGCGGGTTTCTCCGTCATCCATACATTGTCCGGGGCGGTCTGGTTGGCAACCCAGTCAAGGATTACCTTGAAGCCCAGCTTGTGAGCTGCATCAAGAAGGCTCTGGAAGTCTTCCATGGTGCCGAATTCGGGGTTCACCTTCTTGTAGTCGGAGATTGCGTAGTAGGAGCCAAGGGTTCCTTTTCGGCCCTCGGTGCCAATCTCATACATGGGCATGAGCCAGAGGACGTCCACGCCAAGGTCCTTCAGGCGGGGAAGCTGGGCCTCTACGCCTGCGAAGGTTCCCTCTGGGGAGAACTGGCGGATGTTGACCTCGTAAACAACTGAATCATAGGTCCATTCCGGGTGATACTGGACCTCTTTGGGTGCGCAGGCTGCAATGGCAAGCGCTGCAAGTGCGACGATAAACTTTTTCATATTTGTTGTTACTGTTGAAATACTACTGAGCCGAAGGCGGGAATGGTGACGGAGCTGCCGCTCACCTCAACCTTCTGGTTGGAAACTATCACCTTGTCAAGTTTGTCGGAGCTGCGGGTTACCGTAACTGCGGCGGCGGAGAGGTTGTGCATCACAAGGACCCTCTCTGAGGCCGATTTCAAGTACCACGCGGCTATGGCGTTGTTGCCGGAGGACGTTGTCTCAATCTCTCCTTCGGCAAGGGCCGGATGGGTGTTGCGGGCATAGGCGAAGTGACGGTAGAGCTGAAGGAGGGAGCGGTTGTCGGCGGCCTGGGCCTCTACGGAAGTTTCGGCCTTAATGACGCTCTTGTCAAAGCTACACCATGCAGTGGGCACATTGCAGTCCTTGTTCCAGTTGATGGGCTGGCGCACGTTCTGGTCTCCGCTGCTCTTGACGCCCCAATAACCAAGTTCCTCGCCCTGGTAGATGTAGGGTTTTCCGGGGCTTGTGAGAAGGATTGCACCTGCAAGACGTATCTTCTGGGGATGGTTTCCAAGCTCGCTGGCCACGCGGTTTTCGTCGTGGTTGGAGAGCTTCACGGCATCCTCAAAGCCTGTCCTGTGAGTATGCAGGGCCTGCGCATAAGCATTCTTGTTCTTTGTCTGGATGCCCGCTATCACTGAGCCGAGGTCAGAGCCCGAGCCCTTGTTGATACGGTCTTTCACCGTGCCGTAATATGCAAAGTCAAACAGGGACGGAAGGCCCTTGTAGTAGGGCGCCACAACATCGGCGTTCCAGTCATAGGCCTCACCTACCATGTAGAAGTCCCCTTCCCCGCCAGCGGCCTTGTAGGTGGCGTTGCAGTGGTTGTACCACTCACTGAGGAACTTCACGTTGGCATCTGTGTGGCACTGGTAAATCCACATCACGGCGTCAAGCCTGAGGCCCTTCACGCCCATCTTTATCCATTTGTCGGCGCTTGCGGCAAGGTCCTTGAAGGCGGCCGAATTCTGGCAGCTCTGCCAAGGGCCGTAGTTGAGGTCCGGCATGGACTTGTCGAAGCTTGCGAAGTACGACAGGGACTTGTCCGTAAAGATAATGTTGTTTGCGCTCTTTCCGTTTACCAGGGTCTTGGCCTGGCCGAAGGTAATGGACTGGTCTCCGGTTTTTGCGCCCCATTTGTAGGAGTCGTCGGTTCCCCACTCTGTCTCGTGGGTCTTTACAAGGACGCCCCAGTCATTGTCTGGTTTCAGGACAATCTCATACTTGTTTGAACCGGCGCTGTACATCCTGACGGCCTTGGTGCCGGTGTAGTAGATGTACCAGTTGACGGAGGTGTCGGTGTTGCCGGACTGTACGGCATCCGTGGTTTCAGTAATGGTAAGCTTGGGGGCCGAAGCCGTGCTTGCGTCAAGGACAAAATGGAGGTTCTTGGAACCGGAGTAACCGGCGCTTCCGGTTGCAACTGTGTTCCATCCGCCCATGTGGGGGTCCGTCTGCCCTGCAAAGTTGTCAGGAATCTCCGAGCCGTTTGCAAACACGTAGTAGTCTTGATATTTCTCATCCCCTGCAAGGGCACTCTTGAACCAGGGGTGCTGGTCTCCGGAGTGGTTCAGGACGTAGTCCATGTAGATGTCTATGTTCTTTGCGGCGGCCTTGTCTATGAGTTCCTTGAACTTGGCTTCGGCCTGGGCGGCTGTTGCACCCTTTCCGCCGTAGATGGGCTTTATGGAGTAGTAATCCTTGATGTCGTAGGCGTGGTAGGACTGGGAGTCGTTCACCGGGCTGAGCCAAAGGGCGGTGGCTCCAATGGCGTCCAGATAGTCCAGGTGGTCGATAATGCCCTGGAAGTCTCCCTGGCCGTCACCGTCGGAATCGGCAAAGCTGTAAACATTGAGCTGATAGGTGATTCCGGCTTTTTTGTCGACCGGAGCAAGGGTGGCGCTGTAGTCTCCGTAGAGGTCTCCGCCGTCTTCCACCTTTGCGTCATCGGCGTGGGTGAAAGCGGTGCCAGCCGGGAGGAAATACGCCACCTGGGCGGTTTCGGCCAGATACATGTCATAAGACCCCGCAGGGAGTTTCATGTTGTCCCCGCCCTGGGAAAGCGACACCTTTTCATTCACTTTAACTGAAGAGGAGCCGAAGTTTACGTCCCAGTTGCCGTTTTTACGGAACTTGAACTGGTCCGACGCAGTTACGGTTACGCCAAATGCGGCGTGCCATGTGCCGTCGGTTTTCATTGCTATGTCCTTGGACCAGCTGTCGCCGCCTATAGTGCCAATTACGCCCCAAGCGCTGGCATGGGTGAAAGCGGTGGAAGGTGTTGTTGTACCGGTATTAGTGCCAGTGTTATCTCCGGTATTGGTTTGGGATTCCGGTTTTGTACAAGCAATCACAGCCAGTACGGCGGCCATGACGGCAAGGAAATGAAGACGTTTCATATAGCGTGCTTTTTGATTATCAGTTTAGCATACAATTATAAGAAAAAAGCGTTGGAAATCCAACGCTTTGATTCTGTCCTGCCGATATTTCGGGATGGGCGGTTAAATCTGCCTTTGCCGCACGGCTTCAAACAGCAGGATTGCGGCGCTTACAGACACGTTAAGGCTGTCCAGATGCCCCAGCATGGGTATGCGTATATGGGCCGAAGCCGCTTTCCGCCACTGGTCCGTAAGGCCGGTGGACTCCGTTCCCATCACAAGGGCCGTTCCGCGGCGCATGTCTATGTCGTAATACAGGGAAGAGTCCTGTAGCTGCGCCGTAAGTATCTGTATGCCGCGGTCTTGAAGGAATGTTATTGCTTCTTCTGAGCTGCAGGCCACCGTGGGCACAGTGAACACCGCTCCTATGGAAGCGCGGATGAGGTTGGGGTTGTAAAGGTCCGTGAGAGGGTCGCAGATGAGAACGGCATCGGCCCCGGCGGCGTCTGCGCTCCGAAGTACCGCGCCAAGGTTCCCCGGTTTTTCCACGCTCTCCAGAACCATTATAAGCGGATTTTCAGGAAGACGCAAATCACTGAGCTTGCGCTCTTTATACTCTACCTCTGCAATGATTCCCTCCGTGCTCTCCCTGTAGGCAACCTTCCGGTACAGCGCTTCCGGGATTTCGATGATTTGAGATGCCCGATCAGGTCGGGCATGACGAAGGTCATTGTCGGCTTGACGAAGGTCATTGCCGGCTTGACCGGCAATCTCATTGCACACAAACACGGTGCGCACACTGTACCCTGCCTCAATGCAGTGCTCCAGTTCCCTTCTGCCTTCAACCACAAAAAGACCCTGCTCCCGCCGCGCCTTGGATTTTTCCTGCAGCAGGAGCAGATTCTTAATCTTAGGGTTCTGTGCCGATGTTATGGTTTCCATCTAAAACTTTTCCGGGCGCATCATGGGGAAGAAGAGGACGTCCTGGATGCTGTCCTTTCCGGTCATGAACATGGTGAGGCGGTCTATGCCGATGCCGATACCGGAGGTGGGAGGCATGCCGTATTCAAGGGCGCGGACGAAGTCGTAGTCTATGTACATGGCTTCGTCGTCGCCTTTGCTCTTGAGGGCGGCCTGTTCCTCGAAGCGCTCCAGTTGGTCGATGGGGTCGTTGAGCTCGGAGTAGGCGTTGGCAAGTTCTTTGCCGTTTACAAAGAGCTCGAAGCGCTCCGTGAGGGTGTCGTCGTGGCGGCAACGCTTGGTAAGGGGGCTCATCTCCACGGGATAGTCAATCACAAAGGTGGGCTGGATGAGTTTTTCCTCGCAGTACTGGCCGAAGATGGCATCGATAAGTTTACCAACACCCATTTCCGGGCTCACTTCCACGTTCAGCTTCTTGCAGGTTTCACGAAGCGCGGCTTCGTCCATGCCCTTTACGTCCACACCTGCGTACTCCTTGATGGCGTCCAGGATGGGGAGCCTGCGGAAGGGGCCCTCGAAGGAAATCTCGTTGCCGCCTATCACCTTCTTCACGCCGCCGGTGACTTCGGCCACTTTCTGAAGCATTTTTTCCGTGAATTCCATCATCCAGATGTAGTCCTTGTAGGCGATGTACATCTCTACGCAGGTGAATTCAGGGTTGTGGGTCTTGTCCATGCCCTCGTTGCGGAAGTTCTTGGCAAACTCATACACGCCGGCAAACCCGCCCACAATCAGGCGCTTCAAATACAGCTCATTTGCAATTCGCATGTACATGTCAACGTCCAGGGCGTTGTGGTGGGTGATGAAGGGGCGTGCCGTTGCGCCGCCGGGGATGGCTTGGAGGATGGGGGTTTCCACCTCAAGGCAGCCGACTGCGTTGAAGCATTCGCGCATGGTGTTTATGATGAGGGTGCGCTTCACGAAGGTGTCTTTCACCTGGGGGTTCACCACAAGGTCCACGTACCTCTGGCGGTAGCGGAGTTCAGGGTCCTCGAAGCTGTCGTGCACGGTGCCGTCGGCGTCGGTTTTTACAATGGGGAGTACGCGGAGGGACTTACTAAGAACCGTAAGTTCCTTTGCATGGACGGAAAGCTGGCCGGTTTGGGTAAAGAAGGCAAAGCCTTTTATGCCGATGATGTCACCGATGTCCAGGAGCTTCTTGAACACGGTGTTGTACATGGTCTTGTCTTCTCCGGGGCAGATTTCGTCACGCTTTACGTACACCTGGATGCGGCCGGCGCTGTCCTGGAGCTCCATGAATGAGGCGGCGCCCATGATGCGGCGGCTCATGATTCGGCCGGCTATGCACACGTCCTGGAAATTGCCTTCTTCCGGCTTGAAGCCTTCTGCAATTTCCACCGTTGTGGTGTTTATGGGATACAGGGGTGCCGGATAGGGGTTTATGCCAAGTTCACGCAGTTTCTGGAGGGATTCCCTGCGGCCAATTTCCTGTTCGTTGAGTTCGTAGTATGCCATAAGTCAGATTTTAGGCTGCAAATTTACGCAAAAAAATTGTCTTTGTAAATGATAACACGTGAGACTATAATAGCTACTCCGTGTCGGGTGTTTTCCAAAGATAATGATTGGACGAGTAGAAAAGACGACCTTTCTCACCCATAAACTGATCCATGGCTTCTCTGGTTTTGAAGGAATAAATAGTGTAGGGTTCATAAGGTGATAAAACGCCTTTGTACTCTGGAGTACAAGTTAAAAGGTAGTAGGTTTTAGAATAGACGCCATATGAAATTGCAATAATTTCTTTCTTATTATTCCAATACACTTCACGAATGTTATCATCTAAAAGAGTCTTCATCGAAGTGAAAATTATTGGACATTGCTTATAGACTAGGTCAACTGTAAGTGTCACATCATTGTATTGTAAATAACACTTTGTTCCGGGTATGTGGTATTGGTCTCGAAGCCGGCCATATGTGTCTATACCTGCAATAATCAGCAATAATACGATGAAACCATATGCTATTTTTTTAACGATATCCATAAGTAAAACTGATAAGGCGTGTCGGGGGCGCGGCTGTACCGGAGCCATCAAGGGCGTGGAGACAAGTCACTAAGATTCAGTCGTTTAACATAAAGAGGGTGTCGAATACAGGGCACCCTTTATTGCGTAGCGTACACATTGTCAACCGCTTATTCCCACAACGCGGCCTCGGTATTGTTTTCTTTCATTTTGTAATATCTTATCTCTTTACCAATGATAGTCTGTACCCAGAGACGGATCTGAATATCGCCCTCCCGAAAAACCAAACGAACTCATTATCTTATCTATTTTTCAGAACACTAGTGTCCGGAGAAAAAACTCCGGATACTAGTGAAGATGGTCATTAATCAGAGTTGCATCATAGTGCATCCGATAAAAAGGGTAAGACTTTAATCGCGTCAAAATACTATCTGACTTGAAGAAATCTGGCTGGTATTCAAATTCTTTCGAATAAAAGACCCTTTGTTCATCATATGATGAAACAACACTATTACACACCCCAACTATTGGAGTAATAAATACTCTCACTGTCGTTTTGTAAGCCTTCTGCTTCTGTCCTAATGATTGAGTGTATGAGAACTTTTGAAGCTTTCTTCTATGTCCTTTAAGAATGCCATATAACCGGCCATGCCACTTATCGTTTTTCGGAATAGGCGGATGCTGAATCATATCGAGCCAATAGGGGGCGCGCCACCCCTGTTCATGATAATCATCAAAAGGGTCTAATACAAAAGGGAATATGGGTATTTCCCCTGATGATATGCTGAGACTATCTACGGGAATAATCCAAAGGAAGTCTTTTTCTAAGGGTTCTAAAGCCCTTTCGAAGGGGGATCTCAAATATGACTTTTTCTCGGAAAAAAGAATCACGCAATAATCTTGGGCTTTGGCATAGAGGGATGCAAGTAAAATAAGTGCAACAAAAGTGTATTTATAGGAAGATCTCATTTTAGCGTTGATTAAGAGCATTTAGCCAAATTAAATCGACTTGTAACGGCATTAAATAATAACTGGGGTACAAATCATCCATTACCCCACCAGCATTCGATATGTCGCGAAGATTAAAGGAATGGCCAACCTCATGTGGTAACGTTATCTCGGGTGCTCCGTGAGAAAGCGTAATAGAATTTCCGCTATACATACCATACGCTCCATTCGTAGGCCCAAAATAAACAACCGGAGCTCTTGCAATTCCTTCTACGCCCATTTTTTCTCCTGGCAGACCATTATTATACGCAAGTGTTCGCGCTATAGAAGCATTCATATCCTCATCCCGATGCTCTATTCCAATGATATTAAATTCAAAATGAACAAGGTCACCAGAAGAGTCATAACTTCCGCCCTGTTCCCCATTATATACTCTATCAAGTATTTCCTTTGCCGATTGTATTCTTTCATCATTATCTCATCTAATTTGTTCATTCTTTTTTTCGATACGCTCTTGCCTTTTAACAGACACATTGGCAGGGATTTCTATTTGGGACTGAAGAATTAAAACAATGTTAGCAACAATCTCTTTGTGGCCATTTTCATCTACTCGTTTTACACCTTCTCTCCCATCGGGATCCACCAAATTCACCGGGTTGTCATTGCAGTACACATACGGACTCACGTCGTAGTACTTCTCGCTCAGCGGGTCCGGCACCAGCCAGCGGCGGAGCGAGGGGCTGTACTGCCGGGCGCCAAAGTCCGTGTATGCCGTGCCAAAGTCCGGGCCCTGGTCCTCCTTCCCCGTGAAGTGCCAGCGAAGGGTGGTGTCCGATGTTGTTGATGTCGTCTGCTCTTCTCTGGAACCATACGCATCATACTTCCCGGCCTCAAGGAAGGCACCGCTCTCTCCATCCACTACAGCCCTAACACTTCCAAGATGGTCCGTCACATGATAATGTACGCCTTCCGGGGTAAGCGTCCCCTCCGCGAAGGCGACACTCTCCAGTGACAGCGTCCCGTTCGATGCTCTGCGATATATCAAAGAGCCGCGGTACACAAGGCCTTCCCCATTTCCCTTCAACGCACTTGCCTTGCTTCCGTCCGCAAGATAGGAATATTTTACCAAAGTTCCACCATTGTGCGTGATTTTTCGGGGAAGATTCAGGTGATTGTACGCAATTGACACCCCTGCAAGGCCATCCTGTGTCATACGACCATGGTCATCATGGGAAAAGGTCCAATTCTGCAGAGGCCGCGTGCGCATATATTCCGTATAGAACGTCAAACGGTCACCGTCATCAGTGTACTGATAAGTGCGCGCAGGGACTCCGTATGCTTACCTTTTGCCAAATACTCTTGGCATCATTATCTCCCACAAGTATATAATTGATTGCGGTAATAATGATTCTTTAGTATCACTCTTTTTTTTCATAAAAGAATTGCATTCAATGTATGATTCGTGAGTAGAATTATACAAGACAAAATAACTATACCAGAAATGGTAATCCTGCGAAATAGTATAATCTGAAAAAGACTGTTGTGTTAGAGAAAAAAGACAAATGAGATGCTCTTCGTTAGATGGTATTGTTTCTTCTTTAATTTGTTCTCCGTCGAAGTTTCCATGCCAAACAATAAAGCACGAGGGCTTTTTACACACAACTATCCAATTCCGCCCCGACCAATAGCCCAAATATGGGCAGTTTTGCATGAACACTGAAAGCTCATATTTGTTTACTACGTCACTAATTATAATCCGACCGGCATTAAGTGATTCTCTTAATCCAGCATCTTGCCCGCTCGCTTTTATGCAAACAAGGGATAATAGAAAACAAGTTTGATATAAAATAGTCTTCATCGGTAATTGGGAAGTGAAGTTGCGTTTGAAATAATCGTTCCAGGACCATGATTCGCACCATTGTTTTGATACGATATACCCATTACTCTCAAAATAAGAATCTTTGTCTGAATTGCATTCGCATGCTACTGATAATCAGGTGTATTAGATGGACAATATAATCCTAGCGCTAACGATCTCCCATGCCCTAATACTTCATGCCCCGTCGTACACAAGACCTTCCCCATTTCCCTTCAACGCACTGGCCTTGCTTCCGTCCGCAAGATAGGAATATTTCCTTTCGGCTCCAAACCTAATGATACAGTCCATCGACGCTAAGATAATATCCCTTCTTTATCGCATCCATGAAGAGATACTTCTCTGCATTTTTCTTGGATAATTGCTCAAAGTTATGAAAAATTCTATCCTTCTCACATTCCGGGATGCGTGTCTCAATACCACCGAAAATGAATCGCCAAAAAGATAGATTTTCATCATACGACATCCTGTTTAGGATAGGGATACAATAATGAGCCATCTCTCCATTTACGAATTCGTACCCGCAGTCTTGTAGTATTCCTATATGGTCTGTATCTGGCAGTCCGCCTCCGGAACAGAGAAGAAGAACCTTGCGAATCAATTCTTTTCTGTCGATGCTACTGGATTTTGCCAAACGAGAGACGATGTCTTGATTAGAATAAAGTGGCCCGTCCTTCTTATCCTTATCAAAGCCACAAAGCGCAAAATACTCGCCAAAAGAAGTGGGTAAATACTCCAGAAGCATACGATCCGCTTCTTCAATTTCCGCAAATAAGGCTTTTACGCAGGAAACTTTTTTCTGATCAACGTGAAATGACGTCTTCGCAACCGATGGCTCCAGGTAATACCCTTCTTTGATGGCATCCAAATACTTATACTCTTCCACTCGCAATTGCGCATTATAATCTTTCAGCCATGAATAAGCTTTGTTCATTTCACCTTTAGAGCAGAGGCCTTTCTCTCTCAAAAACAGAAAATTCCAAAATACAACATTCTCCGTGTAAGTGTGTCGATTTAGATAGCCGACTATTTCCCTTGGCCCCCCCTTGTAAAGCCTGCTTAAAAGCACGTTTTGCAGACATGGATCATAATGCTTGCCCGGAATTGCCGTCGTGGCTATACCGATTATCTTCTGCGTAATACTTTGTGCTGTCTCTGACGAGTTCAGGTATTCTATGATATTGGGGTACCCTGATAACGGTTTTTCTTCAGAGCCGTACAACTCATAATATTCTTCAAATGTTTCAGGCAGATTTTCAAACAAAAGGCTATCAACCTTTTCTATTCTGTTGAGTTGACACTTTAATACGCTATAACGTATATCCAAATCCTGGGGAAGATTCTCTCTTCCCCAAGAAATGATACAATTTAAAAATAAGACTACAATTGTATATAAATACTTCATCGTATTATGAGCTTTATCGTCTTATTGAAGTCCGGACCCTGGTCCTCCTTCCACGTGAAGTGCCAGCGAAGGGTGGTGTCCGATGCCCTGCGATATATCAAAGAGCCGCGGTACACAAGACCTTCCCCATTTCCCTTCAACGCACTGGCCTTGCTTCCGTCCGCAAGATAGGTATTTTTCTCCAAAACAACACCTTTCCAGTTACAAATCTTGCGAACCTGGTCCCCGCCGTGATAGGAACTGAGAGTGACCAAAAAGTCAAAATTGACTTAGGTCACTCTCTTTTGCATAAGCTACTGTTATCGGCAAAAATTCCTGGACGCAAACGGCAAGGCCGAAAACAGGGCCGTATGCCAGTACTCCCAGGTGTGGCCGCCGTCACGCACGCGGAGTTCGGCCTTGATGCCGCGCTCTTTCATCTTCATGTACATCTCATAATTGATGGCAAGGAGATGGTCGTCGTCTCCGCAGTCAAAGAACCACTTAACGGTGCGGAGGGCGTTCAAAGTGGTTTCATCGGCCTTTTCCACAAAGTCTATGGCCGAATGTTCACGCACGGAACGGTCCGTGAGCACAAGCTTGCTGGTGGCGTTCCCGCGGTCTGCGCGGAACTTGTTGTCAAGCCAGGCGCTCATGGCGTAGCAGCTTGAGTACATGTCGGAGTGCCTCTGGGCATACACCGTGCAGCCGCCGCCTCCCATGGAAAGGCCCATGATTGCGCGCTGGCCCTTGGAACCGCCGCAGTTGAACTTTTTCTCCACGGCCGGAAGGAATTCCTGATAGAAGAAATCCTCATAAGGCCAGTCCTTTACATTGAAATAGCCGTTCTGGTAGTTATGGACATCCGCATCTCCGGCATTGGGCATTACAATCACAACCGGCACAACCTCTCCGCTTGCAATGAGTTGGTCGGCCACAGCCTGCATGCGGCCCTGCTTCACCCAGTCCGGGTAAGAGCCCCACAGGCCGTGAAGGAGGTAAATCACGGGATAGTGCTTAGAAGCATCATAGCCGTCCGGGAGGTAAACATTGTAGCCCTGGTCAACGCCAAGCTTGGCGGTTTTCATGGTTTCCGTAACAATTTTGCTCTGGGCAAAGACCGGGCAAACGGCGGCCGTAAAAACTAAAATGTTGACAACCAGCACTTTAAGCAAAGTGCCATATGTAAAAGAGCGCATGGCAGTTTTCATAATATGCTTAAAATCAATTACTTAACAAAAACGGGCTCAGTTTTGCCACGCAGCCACTCCGCAACTTCGGCCGGAAGGCGCGGCGCCAGCGTCTCATACACACGCTTGTTGTAGGCGTTGAGCCAGTCTATCTCCTCTTTAGTAAGAAGGGAGACCTCCAGGCAGGACGTGTCAAAATGGCAAAGCGTAAGCGACTCAAAGCCAAGCCATGAGCCGAACTCATTATCTCCAACAGGGCGGCAAAGCATGGCGTTTTCATGGCGCACCCCGTGCATGCCTTCACGGTATAGGCCGGGCTCGTCCGTGGTTATGAAGCCCGGCTGGAACGGAACTGAGTTGAAGTTCTGACGGAACTCGTGGGGGCCTTCATGTACGCACAGGAAAAAGCCCACGCCGTGCCCCGTACCGTGACCGAAGTTCCTCTTGAAGCGCCACATGGGTTCACGGGCAAGGATATCCAGATGGCAGCCGGTGGTTCCGCGCGGGAAAACGGCCATCTCAAGCCCTATATGGCATTTCATCACAAGGGTGTAGTCTTCCCTCTCAAGAGCCGTGCACGGGCCCAGCGGAACGGTACGCGTAATGTCCGTGGTGCCAAACAGGTACTGCCCTCCGGAGTCGCAGAGATACAGCCCGTGCGGCTCAAGCAACGCAGATCCTTCACGGGGAGTGATATAGTGCGGCAGCGCCGCCGACGGCCCATAAGCCGAAATTGTCTCGAAACTGTCTCCCCTGTAACCCGGGATACGAGCCCGTAGGGAGCCAAGGTAGCAAGCGGCATCCCATTCGTTGATTCGGCCAGCATTTTTCTCTATCCAGTAAAGGAACTGCTCCATTACAATGCCGTCCTCAAGGTGGGCTTCCCGCATTCCATCTACCTCCACGGGGTTTTTACCCGCCTTCCAAAGCGGAACCGGCGACACCGTTTCTACAACCTCCGGAAGAAGGTCTCCGTCCTCTATGGCATCCCGCATTGCGTAATTGAGCTCCGACGGATCTATGCAAATGCGGTCCACTCCGTCCAGCCTTAGTGAAGAGAGCACAAAGGAGACGTTGTCGTACTCCTGGACGTCTATGCCGTCGGCCGAAAGTTCGTCGAAGCTGGAAGCGGTTTCAGGGTCAGGTTCCTCATAGGCGTCCTTCCTCACAAACCACTTCACCTCTTCAAGAGTTACAAGAAGATACGAAATCACTACGGGGTTATACGCGACGTCCTGGCCGCGGACATTGAGAAGCCACGCAATCTGGTCCAGCGAAGAGATGAAGATGGCATCGGCCCCCTGAAGGACCAGCCACTTGCGAAGACGGTTTATCTTTGCCTCACGACTCTCCCCCACAAGGTCTTCACCAAGGGTGATGATTGGGGTGACGGGGATTGCCGGCCTGTCCTGCCACAACGGGGAAATGATGTCCGGAACCGGCACAATTATGGCCGAAGGCACTGCCACCTGCAGTTCCCTCACCGCCGAAACGCTCTCACAAAGCGCATCCAGTGCAATTGTGGGCTCGTCCAGCTGGAGCGAAGCTATCCACTGCGGAATTGGCACCTGCTCCGGAACGCGCATCTTGTGAAGCTCCATGCCGCTTCCGGAAAGCTGCTTCACGGCCTGGATAAAATACCTGGTATCTGTCCAGAGGCCTGCGTGGTCCATGGTTATTACAAGGTCTCCGCACTCTCCGGTAAAGCCGGAAAGCCACGGAACCTGCTGCCACCGCGACGCAGGATATTCACTGGCGTGAGGGTCTCCACCCCTAAGCACCAGAATGTCCCATTTGTTTGAGCGCATGAGCGCCCTCGCCGCCTCTATCCTTTCATAATGAATGTTACCGTCCATATTTTTGAGCCGATTTTCCACAAATATAACTATATTTGTACAAATTAACACCGAACAATTATGGCAAACGAAGATCCCCTTGAGAGAATTGAACGCGAAGAGCGTGAACGCAAAGAAAAGAAAGGCCCCCGCACAGTCATGACCATCCTGGCATGCGTGGCCGCAGCCCTGGCGCTTGTGCTTGGATATCTGCTATACCAGAGAAACACCCTTGTGAGCGCCCTTGAAAACGAGAAGACGGAGCTTGCACAGCAGATGAAAGACCTCCAGACAGACTTCTCCCAGCTCAGCTCAGACTACGACACCATCAACAGCCAGCTGGACACTTCCCGTGAACAGGTTGCTCTGCTCATAGAAAAGCTGAACAAAACGGAGGCCACCAACCGCGCCAAAATCCGCCAGTATGAAAAAGAGCTTGGCACCCTCAGGAGCATCATGAAGGGCTACATTGTCCAGATTGACTCCCTGAACACCCTCAACAAGAAACTCACCGCAGACGCCGCCGCCGCACGTCGTGAAGCCGCCGAGGCCCGCAGCGCCAACGAGTCCCTCACCCAGCAGGTAGAGTCCCTGTCTTCACAGGTTACCGCCGGAAAGGTGCTCAAGGCCCGCGCAATCTCCCTCACCGGCCACTACAGCAACGACAAAGCCGGAGACCGCCACAGCCGCGTAAAGTACATGGTTGCAGGCCTCACGCTTGTTGAAAATTCCCTGGCCGACCGCGGCCCGGTGCGCGTGTTCGTCCGCGTGAAAGACCCTGAAGGAATCCTCCTTATGAACAACGAATCCACGGAATTCTCCGTTGGCGGAGAAGTGATGCAGGCAACCGCCTCCCGTGAGGTTGACTACGAGGGCGCAGAGGTGGACATGTCCATCTACATCAACGACATCCAGGAATTCGTGAAGGGCGTATACACCCTTGAAGTGTACACGGAAAAGAGCCTGCTTGGCCGCGCCGAATGCATGCTCAGGTAGTATGATCTACATTCACGTACCCTTTTGCAAGAGCTTTTGCACCTACTGCGACTTCTACTCCGAAATCCCGCAGGAAGGCATGTTTGAGGCCTACACAAAGGCTGTCTGCAAGGAAATAAAGGAAAGGGCCGGGGAGATGGACTCCACTCTCCCCACCCTTTACTTTGGCGGCGGCACCCCCAGCGTGCTTCCGCTCCAGGACCTCACAAGAATCCTCCTTGCCCTTGAGGAATGCGGCCATGGCGGGCCCTATGCCGAATTCACAATGGAAGTGAATCCTGAAGACATTGTGGAAAAGGGGCTCCCCTACCTCGAAAGCCTCAGGATGCTGGGGTGCAACAGGATAAGCATCGGCCTGCAGTCCCTGGACGACGACCTCCTCCGGTGGATGAACCGCCGCCACAACGCAGAACACGCAAAAAAGGCCGTCCAAATGGCAAGGGAGGCCGGTTTCGAGAACATCAGCGTAGACCTTATCTTCGGCCTTTCGGTACTAAAGGACCAGGTGTGGGAACGCACCATAGACGAAACCCTTGAACTGCAGCCGGAGCACATCTCCTGCTACCAGCTCACCGTAGAGGGAGACAGCGTGCTCGCCCACAGGCTGGAAGCCGGGGAATATGAAGAGGCGTCGGAGGAGCAGTGCGCCCTCCAGTACAACCTCCTGTGCCGAAAACTCCATGCGGCAGGGTACACTCACTATGAGATATCAAACTTCGCCAAGCCCGGCTTCGAGGCCAAGCACAACGGCGGATACTGGCAGCGCCGCCCCTATGTGGGACTTGGCCCTTCGGCCCACTCCTTCAGCGGCAAGGGCCGAAGCTGGAACAGCGAGGAGATTTCCGGATACACCCGCTCGGAGGAATCCCTAAGCGTGGAAGACGAGTTTGTGGAAACCCTGATGCTGAGCCTCAGGACCGCCCGCGGCGCAGACGCCGAATTTGTGGAGGCCAACTGCAAGGCCGCGGATATCCAGAGGCTCATAAGTGAAGGTGCCCTGGTAAAAACCGGGCGCCGCTACCGCATCCCGGAAAACAGGTTTTTTGTTAGCGACGAAATAATAAGGGAACTGATATGACATACCTCAGAAGAGCAGTCAAATACTTTGTCCAGATAGTGATTATCTTTGGACTCATCATTGGAATCCTCATGCTAAGCGGCATGGTTTCCAAGGATGTGGCGGTGGCTTTCCGTAACGGCTGGAGCTCCATTTGGATGATACTGGGGCTGTTTGCCGCAATGAGCCTCATCTACCCCTACTTCGGCTACGGCAAGCGCCGCATCCGCGCCACCGGGGACCCTGCCCCCATGTGGGAAAAGATTGACGAAGCCATGGAGTCAAGGGGGTACGTTTTTTGCGGCAACACTCCTGAAGGCGGCCGGAAATACAGGCTTACAAACGTAGTCAACCGTGCTGCCCGCATGTGGGAAGACACCCTTACAATTGAATCAGTATTAGGCGGGTTTGAAATAGAGGGCCTTGTGAGGGACCTCTCCCGCGCAGTAATGTCTATAGACCGTAAAATTAATGACTATGGCAACTGACACCCAAAAATTCAAGACTGTGGCCACCTTCTCCGAGAAGGTCCAGGCCGACATGTGCGTCGCACTCCTTGGAGACAACGGCATTCCCGCCGGCGTGTTCGGCGCAGACTCCTCCTATCCTTCCCTTGGCTATTCCAGGCCCATAGAAGTAAAAGTAAACGAGAACGACTACGAGGCCGCTATGAGCATCCTGGCAGCCTCCCGCAAAGCCGAATAAAATTCGGCCCCAAAGGCATCTGTAAGCGGCCCGCGGAGAAATTCGTACACACGGATTCCTTCGCGGCGCCCTTTTTCATAGGCGTCCTTGCAGATATGCCAGCGGTGAAGGTTGAGGCCCACCCTGCCGCCGCCAAGGTCTACAACGCGGATGGGATAAAGGGAGCATGAGATGGGCTTGCGGAAAGTCCCTATGCCCTTGCAGAACTGGCGCTCTATGGCGCAGAAACAGTTTCCGGAGGCGTCAAAATGGCAGTAGGCGCATTCTTCGCTGCCCGGGACTACGGGAGTCACAAGGTCACCGTCACGGTCTATCTCAAAAAAGCCTTTGGCATCTACGGTATTGCGCCCCTTTTGCGTCATGAGCGGAGAATACACCTGATAGTTGGCCTCCAGGGGTTCCAGTTCCTCTTCCTTGAGCGGCGCCCCGCTGTCTCCAATGATGCAGCAGCAGCCCTTGCAAACGGGGTAGTCGCAGGCGAAATACTCCAGGATGACATCCTCCGATACAAGGACATCACCTATTTCTATTATGGTGCCGAAAGAAGAAGGTTTACTCATTGCACAAAGTATTCTACAAGGCCGCCGGAGGAAATGTTTCCAAGGAAGCCGCGCACCTTGTCCGGGGTTATGGCCCCGATGCTTTCGGCGTATCTGGAATTGATGTCCTTGTTTATGGAGTAGCGCGCCACCTGGGCCGAAGTAAAGCCCTCCGGGGAAGCCATCTGGCCTTTTACGCTTTCCATGAGGGCGCTTTTCCAGGCCTGGACATCGGCCTGGGCGGGAAGACGCTTAGAGGCCTTGGCAATGGCGGAACGCACGGCCGTGAGCGCCTTTGTGACATCCTGGTCTTTTATGTCTGCGGGAAGGTTTTCAAGGGGCACGGGCCTGCAGGAAATTTCCATATAGAAGCGCTCCTGAGGGTGAGGCATGGGGCCCACGGCGACATCGGCCGTAAACCCGTACGGGGCAAGTTCCCACATGAGAAACTGCTTCATGGCCCTGGCGGCCACATGGGACAGGTAGAAGTTGTCCGATGTAAGGGATATGGGGGCCTCCATCACCACGTTTATTCCGCTGGGGCCCTTGTCTCCGTTGACGGTGAGGGTGCCTGTGACAGGCTTGAACTCCACATTGCGCCTTGGAGTGGAGCCCTTTTGCACGGAAAAGCCGCCTATGTACTTGCACAGCAGGCGTTTCACCACGCCGGTTTCAAGGTCTCCGGAAAGAATCAGGATGCCGTCGTTGAGGCGCGCAAAACGGTCTGAGTAGAAGGTTTCGGCCTTGTCCTGTGTATCCGGCGTAAGCGCCCCGGGATGATGGGAATAGCGGAATCCGGGGTGAAGGTTCCTGTACACAATATCTTCGGCCGAAGGCTCTTTCATGGCATTTATGGCCGAATAACGCTGGAATTCCTGACGGTTGGGCTCGCGCTCCCAGAACAGCGCCAGGAGGGACTTCATGAGGATGGAAAGCCTCCCGGAAGGCGCCTTGCCGCTGATTACCATGCCGTTAAGGTGGACATCGGCCTGCATGGAAACGCCGTTTACCTGAAGGATATCCCGGAAAACGGGCGCAGGAATACCACCGACGTTATACAGGGACAGCATGGGGCCGATGTGCCCGCCTTCCCCTTCCTGGAGGTCCGGGATCTGGGACAGGCCGCCGTTAAGGACTAGGGCGTAATTGAACATGCCGGAGCCCTTCACCTCTTTGTACACTACACGTACGCCGTTGGAGAAGGTCCAGAGGGTGCCTCCCGAAACGGGATCCGCTTTTTCTTTCTGGATACGGGCCTTGGACATGAGGAAATTAAGGCCGGAGGTGTCCTGCCGATGCCAGGAATAATCTCCCTCTGAAGGCACTGCAAGGGCGTTGTTGTAAGTGGCGTTATACACCATAAAGGCCTCTGCGGGGTCCAGGGTATCCTTGGCGGTGAGCCCCAGGGTGAGGTTGTTCTCCCCTGCAAGGAGGGCCGAAGCGAACTTGCCGAAAAGCCTGGCCTCGGTTTCTTCTGGGATGTTTTTACGGGCGAAAAGGCGCACCCTCTCCCCGGCGGGGGCAAGGTTTGCGCCATAAAGGAAATGGGCTATGCAGGGGTTGATCTTGTCTTCCATTTTCGCGGCCTCCGACAGAAGGCGGGGACGGATAACCTCCTTGGCGTCGGAGAATTCCTGCACGCCCACGCCCTTTGAGTCTATTGTGGCAAGCGTACGGGCCATGACCCTGAGGGCGGCGTCCTCCTGCCCGGGAAGCACCGACGCCTTTACGGTGTAGAGCTCGTCTCCGCGGTAGTCGCAGCTTCTGACAGCCCTGAAGTCTATGCCCGCACAGTTGATTCCGGCCTTGGCAAAGTCAATCTCCAGCCTGTGCCTCAGGAGTTCCAGGAATTCCATGCCGAAAATGTCCGTCACAAGGGCCTGGGCCGTGTTCATGAAGATGTCCGGAATGCGGTTTCCGGCATACGTGACAGACACCGAGCCCACGCTATCTATGGCAAAGTCCAGTTTTGCGGGCTGCGACGGGTTCCACTCGTACTTTGGGGCCGGCCCCGGAGCATCCAGCTTTTTCACAAGCATGGAGAAGATATCCATCTTCTTCCTGAGCTCTGCGGTGGGCTCAACGTCTCCGGACACCACTATAGCCTGCGGCACGCTGGTCTGGGCCATCTTTGAGAAAGTGTAGAGGAGCATGGAGTCAAGGACGTCCTTCCTGTAAATGGGGACGTCCTGGAAGGAGTATATGGTGGAGCCGTCACGGCCGGAGACATAGCCTTCCGGGGAGGGGCCCACTCCCATCCTTGCGAGAAAGGCCGAAGAAAGGCCCTCACGCTTATAATCTGTAAGGGAATCTCCTTTCTGGACCAGCGCGATGGAAGCGTATCCCTTTTTGAGGGGGGCCTTCACAATATAGTACGAAGCGTCACAACCAAACTTCCCCACCTCTATGGAAGGGTCTATGGAAAGGGGCGGTAACTGCTGGGCTGGCACAATTATTGCGTAAAAAAGCCCGGCAACCAGTGGAAATATGCTTTTGAGTATATTCACGATGCAAAGTTACAATTTAAATTGCTATATTTGCAACTTACGCGCCACTTGAAAACAAATTAAACACCTAAAGGATATGAAAAAGTTATTAGTAGTATTCGCAGCTCTGAGCCTTTCCTTCAGCGTAATGGCCCAGGATTTCAATGCAGCAGTGGAAACCTTCAACCAGGCCGCCCAGGCAGAGGAAAAAACCGAGGCCCTCAAGCTCTTCAAAGAGGCTTACACCCAGTTTGTAGCCTGCGGTGAAGAGGCCGACGCCCTTGAAAAAGTTCAGGAACTCAAAGACATCATCCCCGCTTATGCCGTAGCAGTTGCAAAGGAAAACATCAGCGCAAAGGACTATGACGCAGCTATCGTAGCCCTTGAGGCCGCAGCTGCAGACTGCGCAGAATTCGGCGCAGAGGAAAAGGCCGCAGAGGTCAAGGAGCTGTTCGGCTTCACCTACAAGGCTGCCGCAAAGAAGGCCCTTGGAGCAAAGGATGCCGCAACCGCTTTTGCAAACCTCAAAAAGAGCGTGGAGTATGACCCCGCAGACGGTGAGGCCCAGTTCCTCCTTGGCCGTATCCTCCTGAGCTCCGGCAAAATAGATGAAGCAAAGGCTGCATTTGAAATTGCCGCCGCAAACGGCAAGGAAGCAGACGTCAAGAAGCAGTTGTTCAACTACTACTACAACAACGGCCAGAAGAAGCAGCAGGCCAAGCAGTACGCAGACGCCGTGGAGCTTTACAAATCGGCCCTGGAAGTGGACCCTGAACCCGACAAACCCGCTATCTTCTTCAAGATGGGTATCAGCTACGGCGCCCTTGGCAAGAAGGCCGAACAAAATGAAGCCCTCAAGAAGTATGTAGCCGCAGACGCCGCTGCCGCCGCCAACGACGACATCCTCCTCACCATTGCCCAGAACGCCGTCGCCCTCAAGGACGCCGACACCGCCAAGGAGTTCTACGGCAAGCTTGTTAACAGCAAAAACGAGAACTACGCCAAGCAGGCAAAGGAATACCTCAAGTAGCATCCCTCTATAGTTCTCCCCTTGTGGTGTTAGCTATCAACCTGACACACAATCACTTACAGAAACTTCTACTAGAACTTTTTCTGGTAGAAGTTTCTGTAAATAACAGACAATCAGAACCTTAACCTCCACCATGAAAAAGATCTTTTCGGCCGTTTTGAGCCTTGCCGCAGCAATAACCCTCAACGCACAGGAGGAGTACAGGCTCCTCGTGGGCACTTATACGGAAAACACTCCGGCCGATGGCGTATACCTCTATTCCTTTGATGCCCAAACGGCCGAAGTCCGCCTCCTGGACATGGCCCCATCCGGAAATCCGTCATTTGTGATTGCCAATCCGGACCAAACCAGGGCATACAGCGTCAATGAGTACAACGACGGCAGGCAGGGGGTAAGTTCCTTTGAGCTTGAGGCCGATTCCATCTGCGGGCTCAATTCCGTCATCATTCCAAAGGAGCAGACCGACGGCGAAGATCCCTGCAACCTTCTTTTTGACGGAGAAACCATCATAAGTTCCAATTATACGGGCGGTACCGTAACGGCATTTGCCCTGAACGAAGACGGAAGCATACTTGGCTCTTCACAGTACTTTTCCTGCAGCTCGGAGTATTTCCAGGCTCTGACAGGGCTCTCCCTGGGGTCCGATCCCGCCCATATGCACTGCGCCGTACTGTCCCCGGACGGAAAGTACTTTTTTGTGACAAACCTTGGAATGGACTGCATCCACCGTTTTGAGCGCGTAGAAGGCATTCACCCCCTGGGAAATTCCACCGTGGCTTGGAAGCATACCGGGCTCACGAAATTCGGCCCCAGGCACATGGTTTTCAGTGCCGACGGAAAATACGCTTATCTTCTGTGCGAACTTGGAGACAAACTGGTTGTATTTGAGTATGAAGACGGCAAGCTTAATCCCATCCAGACACTCACCGCCTATAAGGGCAAAGGGCACGGCAGCGCCGACCTCCACATATCTCCGGATGGCAGATACCTCTATACCAGCCACAGGCTTAAAGAGGACGGCATTGCCATTTTCGGCATAGACAAGGCCACCGGAAAAGTAAAGAAAGCAGGTTATCAGCCCACCGGTCGTCATCCAAGGAATTTTGCAATTACACCAGACGGAAACTGGCTCCTTTGCGCCTGCAGGGACGACAACCGCATAGAGGTGTATTCCATCAATAAAGAAACCGGAGCCCTCAGCGCTACTGGAAAAACCATTGACGTGGGAGCCCCGGTATGTGTTCAGATACTAAGCAGGGAGGATTAGTCCCGGCCGGAATAGGAAGTGGATTTGAAATCCTTCACCCAAACCTGGCGCTCAATGGGTTCGTCAAGTGAAATCATGGTGTCTGTGGACTGGATGTAAGGGATTTTCTGGATGGTGTTGAGCAGGACCTCCATAAGGTGATCGTTGTCAAGGCAGTAGAGTTTGGCAAGGATTGCGTAGCGGCCGGTTACAAAATGACACTCCACAATTTCCGGAATCTTCTTTAAATTTGCAATTACCTCAGGGTACTTGGTGGATTCCGACAATGAGATGCTCACAAAGGCGCACATGTTGAGCCCAAGGGCCTGCGGCTTTACAAGAAGGCGGGAGCCGGTGATGACGCCGTTGGCCTCTAAACGCCTGACTCTCTGATGAATAGCTGCACCGGAAACGCCGCATTCACGGGCAATTTCCAGAAAAGGCATACGGGCGTTCTTTACCAGGAACGAAAGGATTTTCTGGTCTACTTCGTCGATGTGATACTTTGCCATAGCTTACACTTTTTAACTAACTTATGGCAAAGATAGTAATTATTTTGATTTTTTAACCCTCCTCACAAACTTTTTTGTGGGCTCGGATTGAGAGATAATCGCCTGACAATCAGCCTGGGTGAGCGTTTTGGCATCCGTTCCCTTAGGAATTTTAAAATTGGAATCTCCCTGCTTAATGTACGGACCGTAACGTCCGTTAATGACTTTAATGTCGCCGAATTCGGCAATTATCTCCTGCGCCGGTTTGTCGGCGGGATTCTCGGAGACAAGGGCCTCACACTCCTCCAGGGTTATTGTAAGGGGGTCCTTGCCGCGCGGCAGCTTAATGTTTCTTACGCCGTATTTTAGATACGGGCCGAATTTGCCGCGGGTGGCAATTACATCCAACCCTGCGATTTTGCCCACAGTCCTGGGGAGCTCCAGAAGCCGGAGGGCGTCTTCCAGCGTAATGGTTTCTATGAGCTGGTCCTTCCCGAGGGATGCGCTCTGGCGGTTTTCACCCTCTCCTTTCTGCACATATGCGCCGAATTTGCCGAAGGAAGCCGTAACCATCTGACCGTCAGGGGCAAGCCCAAGCTCACGGGTTACGCGGCTGTAGCCTTTTTCCTGCAGGACTTTCTCCACATTGTTGTGGAAGGGACGGTAAAACGCTGCGATGGTTGCGCTCCAGTCCTTCTCCCCGCCTGCAATCTTGTCAAAGTCTTCCTCCACGTTTGCGGTGAAGTCGTAGTCCAGGACATCGGCAAAATTATCCACAAGGAAATCCGTCACTATAAGGCCGATTTCCTGGGGAAGGAGCTTGCCTTTTTCGGCACCGACAGTCTCCTTCTTGACGCTTTCCTTTATGGTCTGGCCTTTGAGTGTGAGGTTCCTGACCTCGTATACAGTGCCGGGCTTGTCGCCTTTGATGGCATATCCGCGGCCCCTTGTGAGGGTGTCGACAGTTGAGGCATAGGTGGATGGACGGCCGATTCCAAGTTCTTCCAGCTTTTTCACCAGGGTGACCTCCGAGTAGCGTGCCGGCGGAGCCGTGTACTTGCAAAGTGCCGAAACTCCGTGCTCTTCAAGGGCATCTCCCACGTTGAGCGAAGGAAGAAGGACCTCGATGTCTGCGGGGGCGTCGTCGTCGCGGCCCTCCATGTACACTTTCATGAAGCCGTCGAAGAGGAGCTCCGCGCTGGTCAGCGTAAAGAGGTCCGTGGTGCGGTTAGAAGCTATTGCTATTGAGGTGTTAAGCACCTTGCTTGCCGCCATCTGGGAAGCGATTGTGCGTTTCCAGATGAGCTCGTAAAGGGCCTTTTCCTGAGGAGTACCCTCTATCCAGGCGGTTCCCACATAGGTGGGACGGATAGCCTCGTGGGCTTCCTGGGCGCCCTTTGACTTGGTGTGGTATTGACGCGTATGGAGGTAATCCGGGCCATAGGTGTCAAGGATGTACTGCTTTGCAGCGCCAATTGCCAGGGCCGAAAGATTGGTGGAGTCCGTTCTCATGTAGGTGATAAGACCCCTTTCATAGAGGGTCTGGGCCACACGCATTGTTGTGGCTACCGGGAAACGGAGTTTTCGGCCGGCTTCCTGCTGAAGGGTGGAGGTGGTGAAAGGAGGTGCGGGATAACGCTCCCCTTCCTTCTTGTCAATGGTGGATATCCTGTATTCGGCCCCGATGATGGACTCAAGGAAAGCGCGGGCCTCTTCCTCTGAGCCGAATTTACGGTCCAGGGTGGCTTTTACGGCAGTTTTGGAACCGGGGATGCGGAAACTTGCCTCCACCCTATAGAAAGGCTCCGGCTTGAAGGCCATGATCTCCTTTTCACGGTCTACGATAAGGCGCAGGGCAACGCTCTGGACACGGCCGGCCGAAAGCTTGGGCTGAATCTTTTTCCAGAGGATGGGGGAAAGCTCAAAGCCCACAAGGCGGTCCAGCACACGGCGGGCCTGCTGCGCGGCCACAAGGTTCATGTCAATGTCCCGGGGGTGCTCAATGGCCTCAAGGATGGCGGGCTTTGTGATCTCATGGAATACAATGCGGCGGGTCTTTTCCTTGGGAAGGCCAAGGGTTTCCGTAAGGTGCCAGGAGATGGCCTCTCCCTCACGGTCTTCATCGGAGGCCAGCCAGATAGTGGAGGCGGCTTCCGAGAGCTTCTTGAGTTCGGCCACCACCTTTTTCTTGTCTGCGGGCACAACATACTCCGGCTTGAACCCGTTTTCTACGTCTACGCCAAGTTTGTGCTCTTCCAGGTCCCTGATGTGGCCGATTGATGCCTTGACCTGAAAATCAGCGCCAAGATACTTCTGTATGGTCTTCACCTTTCCGGGAGACTCTACTATGACAAGATTTTTACCGCTCATCTCCTTCAATTTTTCTGCAAAGTAAAGCACAATCCGGGTAATTTTCCAAATTTTCTGATTAATTTTGTAATCCCGTTTTTTTACAAGACCTAAGGTCTTGGGGCGGGGAAAAATTTTTCAGAGGATATGACCGACAACAGCAAGAAGAAAATCACCAAATGGTTCTGGATACTCATCACCGCTCCGGTGGCCGCAGTAATCCTCCTACTTTGCCTGGTCTGGGCCTTCGCGGACATCCCGTCGCTTGAGGAGCTGGAGAACCCGGATTCCAAGCTCGCAACCCAGGTTATCGCAGAAGAAGGTGAAATACTCACTACCTATCATATAGAGAACCGCACATTCGTGAGCTACGAGGAACTTGCGCCTTCCCTGGTGCAGGCCGCCGTTGCCACTGAAGACAAACGCTTCTACAAGCACTCCGGCGTGGACCTCCAGTCCCTTGGCCGAGTCCTTTTCAAGACCCTCCTCTCCAGGGATTCCTCCCAGGGCGGCGGCTCCACCATCACCCAGCAGCTTGCCAAAACCCTTTACCCCCGCGGAGAACGCGTGGGCAAGGTAAAGATGGTGTGGATCAAGCTCAAGGAATGGATTACGGCCATAAAGCTTGAGCGCAACTACACCAAGGAGGAGATTGTGGACATGTACCTCAACGCCATCTTCTTCGGCTCAAATTCATACGGCATCTCTTCGGCCGCAAACCAGTTCTTCGGCAAAAAGCCCTCTGAACTCCTTACCCAGGAGAGCGCCGTGCTGGTGGGAATGGTGAACAAGCCCACCCGCTACAATCCTTCCATCAACCCGGAAAACGCCCTCAAGCGCCGCAACCTTGTGCTGGACCGCATGAGGGAGATGAAATACCTCACAAAGGCCCAATGCGACTCCCTGCAGGCCCTTCCCATTGAGCTTCACACCCGCAAAGGAGACCGCACCACCGGCGTAGGCCCTTACTTCAGGGACATGCTCAGGCGCACCCTTAGCGCCAAGGAGCCCAAGCGTTCCTCCTACTATATGATAGAGGACTACAGGGCGGATTCCCTCCTTTGGGCCGACGACCCCCTTTACGGATGGCTGAACAAGAATTTCAAGAGCGACGGCACTCCATATGACCTTGACCGCGACGGCCTCAGGATATACACCACCGTCAACTACAAGATGCAGAAATACGCAGAGGAAGCCGTGGCCGAACACCTTGGCAAAGACCTCCAGAAGGCTTTCTTCCGTGAGCTCAAATACCGCCGGAACCCTCCCTTCAACACGGACACAGAAAAATCCGTGATTGAAACCACCATGAAGCAGGCCCGCAAATGGAGCGACCGCACCCGCATGATGAAGGCTTCCGGTGCATCGGACTCCGAGATTGAGGCTTCCTTCAAGGAGCCCGTCAAAATGAGGGTGTTCACCTGGGACCAGCCAGGCTACCGAGACACCACCATGACCCCCGACGACTCCATCCGCTACTACAAATCCTTCTTCCGCGCCGCTTTCATGGCGATTGAGCCCGGAACAGGCCATGTGAAAGCCTATGTGGGCGGCCCGGACTACCGCTACTTCAAATACGACAACGTGCGTCAGGGCAAGCGTCAGGTGGGCTCTACCGTAAAGCCTTTCATCTACACCCAGGCCATGGAATCCGGCATGACCCCCTGCGACCAGGTGCTCAACTCCCCCGTTGTCATAGTGACCAACAAGGACGGAGACACTTGGTCTCCCCAGGACACCCACGCAGACGGCTCCATGGTGGACCTTACATGGGGCCTTGCACATAGCTCCAACTCCGTTTCGGCCTATCTCATGAAGCAGCTGGGCCCGGAGTCCATGGTTTCCATGATGAGGAAGATGGGTATTTCCGGCTTCATAGACCCCGTGGTATCGCTCTGCGTAGGCGCCGCAGACCTTTCAGTATATGACATGGTAACCGCCTACAACACCTACCCTTCCGGCGGCGTGTACACCAATCCCATATTCGTAACCCGCATAGAAGACTCCGAGGGCAATATCCTGGGGCAGTTCAGCACCCGGAAACACGAAGCCTTGTCGCCAAGGGTAACAGGTGAAATGATTTCCATGATGAGGGCGGTGGTAGACCAGGGAACTGGTGTCAGGCTCAGGCTCAAATACGGCCTCAAAGGTGAGATTGCCGGCAAAACCGGAACCACCAACGACAACTCGGACGGCTGGTTCATAGGCTACACGCCACGTATCACCGCTGGCGTATGGGTTGGCTGCGAAGACCGCTACGTGAGGTTTGCCAACAACAGCCTGGGCCAGGGAGCCAACATGGCCCTTCCCATTTGGGGGCTCTGGATGAAGAAGGTGCTGAAAGACGGCACCCTTGGCATAACGGAGGCCGATGTTTTCCCCGAAGAACTAAAGGGCTCCTGGTGCGTCCCCGCCACGGAAACCGGCTCCCAGGAAACAGATCTTGAAGAATTTTATTTTGAATAATGGCTAAGTATAAGTCAATTGCAGTTATTTACGGCTCAGACTCCTCAGAGTGGGAGGTGTCGTGCCGAAGCGGAGAATTCATCGCGTCCCGCATAGACGAATTCCGCTACGATGTCTATGAAATCTTTGCCCGTTTCGGCAAATGGAAGCTAGTTGCCATGCGCAAGGCCAATTCCATGCGCATGCCTTTCCCGGAAGGCGCCCAACCGGAAATTGACAAGACGGATTTTTCCGTGATGGTGCTAGGAGAGAAGGTCCAGCTGGACTTCGCATACATCATGCAGCACGGAGCACCCGGAGAAACCGGCCTCCTGCAGGGCTACCTTGAGATGCTGGGCATTCCCCACTCCACCTGCAGCGCATTTGTCACCAGCGTGGCCTTTGACAAGTATTCCTGCAAGAGATATCTCCAGGATGCCGACTACGTGAAGTTCGCCCCGGACTGCGTAATCCGCCGCGGAGAAGACGTCCACAACTTCTGCAAGAAAGTGGTGGAACGTCTCCAGTTCCCGGTGTTCGTGAAACCCACTGATAACGGCTCAAGTTTCGGCATAACAAGGGTTGAAAGGCCGGAGGACCTTGTTTCGGCCATTGGCTTTGCTTTCTCCGAAGGCCGGACGGTGATGGTGGAGCAGGGCATCCCCTGCCAGCACGAGCTCACCTGCGCGGTGTACTCCGACGGCCCGGAGGTGAAGGCCCTGCCGGTAATTGAGATCATTTCCCAGACCGGATGGTTCGACTACGACGCCAAGTACAACGGCCTCAGCCGGGAAGTCTGCCCCGCCGAAATCCCGGACGAACTTACCGTCCACGTGCAGGAAATCTCCAAGCGCATCTACCGTGACCTTGGCTGCAAGGGCCTTGTGAGGATAGACTATATTTCGGCCCCGGACGGCATCTACTTCCTGGAAGTGAACATTATCCCCGGCATGACTAACGCCTCCCTGGTGCCCAAGATGGTGCGTGCGGCAGGAATGGACATGACCTACTTCCTCTCAAAGATTATTGACAACAGTTAATAATGCTCCTTGCCGATTTCATCAAAAAAGGCGTGGCGGCGCTTGAGCCTTTGTACCCTACCGCAGAAGCCCACAACATTGTGCTGATGCTCTGCGAAAATATTCTGGGGACAAAGAGCTACACGCATATAGTAGAGCCAAAGTACAACATAGACAGGAAGTCGGAGCAGCCCCTGGCCGAAGCCATGCTGCGCCTGCAGGCCTCCGAGCCCATACAGTACGTGATTGGGCGCAGTGACTTCTGCGGCCGTTCCTTCAAAGTTAACAAGAGCGTTCTCATTCCCCGCCCGGAAACGGAGCTCCTTGTAAGGGAGGCCATAAAGATTGCCGGCCGAATCCAGCGCATGCGCATCCCTTACGGGAAAAGCGCAGAGCCCGTCCGCATCCTGGACCTTTGCACTGGTTCCGGAAACATAGCGTGGTCCGTGGCCCTTGGCGTTCCCGGTGCAAGGGTTGTGGGTGTGGATATCTCCGAAGCCGCCCTGGACGTTGCCAGAAGCCAGGATTTTTCGGCCGACCTAAAAGCCAGCGGGGCCCTTGCCCCCACCTTTGTGGCCGCCGACATCCTTGACTCGGAGCAGGAATTCAACTACGGCTCCTTTGACCTTGTGCTTTCCAATCCGCCATATATCATGGAAAAGGAGAAACCGCTCATGAGAAAGAACGTGGTGGACTTTGAACCGGCGCAGGCCCTCTTTGTCCCGGACGACGATCCCCTGGTGTTTTACCGCGCCGTTGCGCGGTGGTCCCAGCGCTTCCTTTCCCCAGACGGCAAGGGCCTCACGGAGATCAACGAAGCCCTTCCCACGGAAACAGTGGGGGTTTTCAGGGACTCCGGATTTTCCGAGATCGACGTAGTGAAGGACTTTTTTGACAAAAAACGCTTTGTGTTTTACATGAAATAGGCATCTGAGATAGCTCAGATGCCTTTTTTGAAAATTATCCGTGTTACAACGTTTGAAACGGATAACTCTTCTGAACTTTGTATCCGGAGCCGGGCTTTTAATCCGGATATAGAGAATATGAAAAAGTTTTTTGCCATTGCAGTGCTAGCCCTTTCATTTTGCGGCTGCAGGAAAGTAGAGATTTTGAGTGAACCCGAAACCGCCCGGGAGGAGGCGCCAGGGTTTGTGGCGCTTGAAGACGTCGCCCGGATTTTCGCAGGCCTTCCAATAGGGGTGGGGCAAGTGACGGAGGTGCACGACGCCGCATCTTCTTCGGCCGGAAACGGCTACGACGAAGAATACCTCATGAAAGACCTTTTTGCGGCCCCGGGATGCGGAGTGGGAGATGAGCCGTCCAAGGCAGCCGGAAATTACGAAAAGCCGCTGAGGGAGCTTCTCCTGGAGGCCCTTGCCTCCGGCACCAAGGCCGGCGACGGGGCCCGGTGGCTGGACTCGCTGTCAGTTTCCGACGTCCAGATTTACTGGCCGTACTCCGAGGACTGGGACGGAAAACAGCTTCCCGTTATCACCTTCGACCCCGGAGACCTTGCCACAAGCAACGTGGGCTACGCCCTAAGGGCCGACGGCGGCTATGACAAGGTGATGGTAGACGAAAACATGGCGGCCGAAAGGCCCGTGTGGGTGATGAACCGGAACTCCGACGCCGACTACAAATCCCTTGAAATGAGGCGCCGCGAAGACCCTTCCTGGGGGAACGGCGGCGGAGACATCATAGTTCGGCCTGCCACAAAGGCCTCGAACCCGGATTTCAAGACCCTGGTCCTTCGCTCTTTCACCGCCAAACGCCAGTACGACAGCTGGTTTGCCGGCGGGGCCGAATTCTTTGTGAAACTTGGAAGCATAGACTCCTTCAGGGCATCAACCGAGGCCGAACTGAGGCTGTACGAGCCCACGGTAACGGATTTCATGATAGTGGTAAAGCGGAAGCAGGTTGGGGAGGAGATCCCATTCAACGCCGTACTGGTGAGCGAATGGACAAAAGGGCTCACAACCTGCGCATTCATGATTACGGAGGACGACGGAGGCACCCGAACGTCCTGGAAATGTAATGCCACCGTGAAGATAAGTTCAAAAAGTTACGGAATAGAGCTGGAGATTCCCCTGTACACCCGCGACGACGTTGTGTGGCGCGGCTCCCTTACCCGGGGCTACATAGAAAAGTACAACGGCACGGTTGGCCATTTTGGGGACATTGACCTTGTTCTGGAACTTATTTGATATGGGTGCCGCAGCATTAAATGTTGTCACAGATTTGTTTTTCTGTAATAACATTCCTACCTTTGTCATTGTAATGGACAAGAGTATGGAAACAACAATCATAAAGATTGGCAATAGCCGAGGCATAATCATTCCCGCATCAATTCTCAAAAAGTTTCACGTAAAGGAAGGAAGCAAGGTCAGGCTTGACGAAAAAGACGGAGTGTTCACACTTAGTTTCGTTGAGGAGGAAGAGCCTTATACCGGGCCCTATACCGGACCTTTCAAGGCTCTCAAGGACCTCGTCGATGAAGACGCCTGGGGCGGAAAAGACATGGATCCCGTGGAATATGTGAGGCAGCTAAGGGATTCCACCGGGAAAGAAGGTAAGTTTATTCCAGAATGGTAGGATTATGTATTTGATAGATTCTGATATCCTGATTGCATTAAGCAAAGGACAGGTCTCGATTCAGGAAAAGATGACCCAGGCCGGTTTGGACAATTGCGCCATTTCTGAAATATCCTTGGCGGAATTATATGTTGGAGCATATAAAACCAAAAGCAAAAGACGCGAATCCGTGCTAGCTTTTTTGGAACAACTTGTTGCCATAATTCCTATTTCTTCGGCAATCAAGAAATACGCCCTTATCCGCACCCAACTGGAGGCCATGGGCATTCGTCTGGAAGACATGGACCTTTTCATTGCAGCAACGGCGCTGGTCAACGACTACACGCTGGTAACCCATAACACCCGCCACTTCTCCCGCATCCCCGGGCTCAAACTTGAAGACTGGATAGAGGAATAGCCGTCTTCCTAAAGGTCAAATACCAAACACTGCTATACGTCACTTGACGCATAGAGGTAGTTTTGACCATATTCTCATACTATTTTTTGGAAAATAATAGAAATTTAGTTACTTTTGCATGAGCAAAAAAGTTAAGGAGATCATTCTCTTATTAGAAATAAACGGGTGGAGACATGTAAGAACCAGAGGTGATCACAGGGTTTTCAAGAAGATTGGAAACTCAAAGAACATCTGTGTTCCAGGGAAAGACAGCGGAGACTTGGCCGAAGGCACTTACAAAAAGATACTCAGAGACGCAGGATTAAACTAGATATTGATATGAATATTCTACATGCAGTTATTGAACGCGCGGAGCACAACTTCTCTGCTTATGTTGAAGAGGTAGACGGAGTTGGCGGCATTGGTGACACCCTTGAAGAAGTGAAAAAAAGCTTAGAGGAAGGCCTGGTGGTTTTGAAAGAAGCTTGCATCGATTTTGGAGATCCTGTTCCGGAACCTCTTAAAGACCAGTATCAACTGGTATTCAGAATGGACACAAAGTCCTTTCTGCAGATGTACTGCAAAATATTCACAAAGTCGGCACTTGAACGTCTTACAGGAATCAACCAGAAGCAACTGTGGCATTATGCCAATGGAATCACAAAACCCCGGCCGGCACAAGTTCAAAAAATAGAAAATGCACTGCACAAACTTGGGGAAGAGCTGATTTCGCTGGAATTGTAATAACTTTGACGCTATGACCTTCTTGGAACTTCTTGCTCCGGCTCGTACGGCCGAAATCGGCAAAGCCGCCATCGACTGCGGCGCAGATGCCGTGTACATTGCAGGGCCTGCGTTCGGAGCCCGCGCCGCGGCCGGAAACAGCATTGAGGATATCAGGGAACTGTGTTCCTACGCTCACCGCTTTGGCGTAAGGATTTACGCCACGGTTAATACAATCCTGTATGAAGATGAACTGAGGGCCGCCGAGGAACTGGTCCGGCAGCTTGCAAGTGCCGGCGTGGACGCCCTCATCGTGCAGGACCCTGCGGTCATTGAGATGGCTAGCGGAACCGGCATGGCGCTCCATGCTTCAACGCAGTGCGCCATAAGGACGCCGGAAAAGGCCCGGTTTGTGGAAAGCCTTGGATACGGCCGGATAGTCCTTGAGCGCCAGCTTTCCCTTGATGACATACGCGCAATACGCAAAGCCGTTTCGGCCGAAATTGAATTCTTCGTCCATGGCGCCCTCTGCGTTTGCTACAGCGGCCAGTGCTACCTGTCAGAATATCTTACGGGCCGAAGCGCCAACCGCGGGGAATGCGCCCAGGCGTGCCGAAGCCGCTACGACCTTCTGGACGGCAACGGGAAGGTGCTGGCGAGGGACAAAGCCCTTCTGTCCCTCAAGGACTACAACCTTCTTCACCGGCTTGAAGACCTTGCCGAAGCCGGGGTGTGCTCGTTCAAGATTGAGGGTCGCCTCAAGGGCGAATCATACGTGCGAAACATTGTCACCGCATACAGCGAGGCCTTGAACGCCTTGGTCCAAAAACACCCGGAGAAATACTCCAGGGCATCGTTCGGCCGCATCTCCGGCGGCATTGCACCGGACCTTGAGAAGACATTCAACCGTGGATACACGGACCTTTTCATTGACGGGAAGCGCGGAAAGTGGTCCTCCATGGACGTCCCCACATACATTGGGGAATACGCTGGAGAAGTTGCCCGCATTACCGCAGATGGAATAGTCCTGAAGTCTTCGGCCCTTGACCTTGCAAACGGAGACGGCTTTGCGTTCCTCTCCGGCAACGAAATTATTGGCTTCAGGGCCGATGTCGCCGAAGGGCTGAACCTCCGCTGCCGGGTCCCTGAAGAACTCCGGACCGGCACAAAGCTATATCGGAATATAAGCGCCAAGTTTCAGAAACGGCTGGAGGCTTCGGCCCCGGTGAGGGAGATTGGCGTATCCCTGAGCGTGACCGTTTCACCTGATTCCCTTGCGGTTACGGCTGTTTCTGAAGATGGCCGAAAAGTGACCAGGGAGTTTCCCGCAGGCACGGATTCGGCCCGGGACCGCTCCAGGATGCTGGAGATTATTCATGGGCAGCTTTCAAAACGAAGCGGGCACTACAGTTTTGAAGTGACCGGGCTGCAGGCATCTGACACCGTCCCCTTCATGGCGGCGTCATTCCTCAACGGCATAAGGAGAGATATCGCAGGTGAACTGAACGGAATGCCTGTGAATGCCATTGAGCTGAAAGCAGGTGCGGTGTCTTCGGCCGCATCCCCGGAAACACTGTCATACAAGGCGAATGTGGCAAATTCCAAGGACCGAGCGCTCTACTCTTCCCGCGGTGCCACCCAGATTGAAGACGCCTATGAGATTACCCATAGGGAAGGTGCGGAACTTATGCGCAGCAAGTACTGCGTGCGCCATGAACTTGGCTTGTGCCCCAAACAAGGCAAATACAGGCCTGAACCTCTCTATCTTCTCAACGCCGGCAAACGCCTGCGCCTGGACTTCCACTGCGCAGAGTGCGAAATGACCGTTTCCGACATTTAAGCCGTGGGGATAAGTTTCTGATTATTAATACGTTACGCGAAAGAGGGTGCTCATAATCAAGCACCCTCTTTTACATAAAACGCTCAGTATCAATCACTTACCTCCACGCAAGAGGACAGAAGCCAGGGCCAAATCCTCCGGCGTAGTGATTTTTATGTTGTATTTCTCCCCTTCCGTGTAGGTGAGGGGGATGCCGAAGCGTTCGGCCACGGAGGCGTCGTCCGTGAATGAGGTGTCAAACCCCTGGGTATAAGCGGATTTAAGGAGTTCGGAGCGGAAAATCTGGGGCGTTTGGGCGCCGAAAAAGCGGCTGCGGTCTGCGGTTTCACCGGTGGGGACAAGTTTCCCGGAAGGGTCTTTCTCCAGCACCTTGAGGGTATCTGTAACCGGCATCACGGGAATAAGGGCCTCCACGGATTCGGCCTCTTCAAAGAGCCTCTTTATGGCCCCGGCCGAAATCAGCGGCCTTACGCCGTCTTGCACCGCAACAAGGGCGCCGTCCGGAACATACTGAAGCGCATTTCTCACGGAGTGGAAACGGGTGAATCCGCCCTTCACAAGACGCTGCGGGCAGTTGAAATTTTCCCGGATGCAGTACTGGCGCCAGGAAGTCACATTGGCCTCCGGAAGCACCGTAATTATGTGAATGTCAGGGATTGCCGACAAAAACTTCTCTATGGTAAGCCGAAGAATTGGCTTACCTCCAAGTTCCAGGAACTGCTTGGGGACGGCAGCGCCCATACGGGTGCCCATGCCGCCTGCCGTAATTATGACGAATCTTTTTCTTTCCACGCGCACAAATACTTTATGCAAATCTAAAAAATTATTCGTAATTTTGAAAGTTAAACGCAAAAGACCCTTACCAGCATATGGCTTTCAACTTTTTAAGTCAGGAATTGGCAATAGACCTGGGGACAGCCAACACCGTCATTTTCCAGAATGACCAGATTGTGCTAGACGAACCCTCCATCGTTGCCATAGACAACCAAACCGGGAAATGCATAGCCCTTGGCCAGAAAGCCAAGCTCATGCATGAGAAAACCAATCCCGGCATCAAGACTGTCCGTCCGCTCCGTGACGGCGTAATCGCAGACTTCAACGCAGCGGAAATGATGATCCGCGGCTTCATAAAACAGGTGAACGCCCGTCACCGCAGCCTCTTTGCCCCCAACATCAAGCTTGTGGTAGGCATTCCCTCAGGCTCCACGGAAGTGGAAATCAGGGCCGTCCGTGACTCCTCGGAGCACGCCGGCGGCCGTGACGTGTACCTCATCTACGAGCCCATGGCCGCAGCCCTTGGTATCGGCCTGGATGTTGAAGCCCCTAAAGGAAATATGGTTGTAGATATCGGAGGCGGCACCACGGAAATTGCAGTCATCTCCCTTGGCGGCATTGTCCAGCAGGAGTCCATCCGCGTTGCCGGAGACGTCTTCACCGCAGATATTCAGAATTACCTCAGGCAGCAGCACGTGATAAAGGTTGGTGAAACCACCGCGGAGAAAATCAAGATTGCGGTTGGCGCCGTTATCCCCCAGCTCCCCGGAGAAGAACCCGAGCCCTTTGTGGTCCGCGGCCCCAACCTCATGACCGGCCACCCCGCAGAGGCCGTAATCCCCTACCAGGAGATTGCCCACTGCCTGGACAAATCCATCGCCCGCCTTGAGGCCGCAATCCAGCAGGTCCTGGAGCAGACTCCCCCGGAGCTCTACTCCGACATCGTTGAAAACGGCATCTTCCTAAGCGGCGGCGGCGCCCTCCTACGCGGCCTTGACAAGAGGCTCTCTGATAAGGTGAACATCCCGTTCCACGTGGCCGAAGATCCCCTGAAGGCTGTTGCCCGCGGCACCTGCATAGCCCTCAAGAACACAGACAATTACTCCTTCCTCATGAGATAACAGATGCCTAAACGCAGCGTCCTACCGGGAATAGTGAACATCGCGGTCTTCATTTTACTGGAGATCGCGTGTCTGTATCTTCTGAGCCATAACTCGGAGGCCCAGCGCACCTGGATCGCAGACGCCGGAAACGCCGTCAAGGGCGCTGTGTGGGGCAGCACGGAGAAGGTCCGCGACTATTTCTCCCTCAAAAGCGCCAACGACTCCCTGGCCCAGGACAATCACCTTCTCATGGAAGAAGTGATACGCCTGAGGGAAATGGTGCGCCGCTCAGGCGCAGACACCGTGAAACTCTCCTCCCTTCCCGGCTACACCGTAATTCCCGCAGAGGTTGTGAAAATGAGCCGTGCCAAACAGCACAACTACATTATCCTCAACCGCGGCTTCGAAGACGGCATCAGTGAAAAATCCGGCATCATCACAAGGGACGGCGCCGTGGGCATCATAGACGCCGTGAGCGCACACTTCAGCTACGCCCTCTCTTTCCAGAACGCGGACATCTCAATCAGCGCCCGTCTTGGCACCGAAGGCGGCAACGGACTGCTGGTATGGGACGGCAAAAGCTCAAACGGAGCCGTTCTCAAGGAGATTCCCCTCCAGTACAAGTACAATCCCGGAGACACCGTGTACACAAGCGGCCACTCCCTGGTATTTCCCCCGGACATTCCGCTTGGAACGGCCGGCAAGGCCAAGATAATCAACGGCTCCACCAACGAAATTGAGGTTACCCTTTTCCAGGAGTTCAAGGCCATACGCTACGTAACCGTGGTTCACAACGATTCCTTTGACGAAGTGGAGGGCTTTGAGAAATGAAAAACAACAGGTTCTGGGCGGCTTACGCGCTGCTTTTCATAGCACAGCTGCTTCTTTGCAACTACTTCACTTTCACGCCGTGGATAATGGTCACCCTGCTCCCCGCCATGGTGCTGTGCCTGCCTCTTGAGATAGGCACCACGGGTGCCATGCTCATTGCCGCCGCAACCGGGCTTGGAGTGGACCTTCTGTCGGAAGGCATCCTTGGAATCAACGCACTGGCGCTCATCCCAGTGGCTTTTGCCCGCAAGAAGATTATCTCCATTGTTTTCGGCGCAGACCTTCTGGCCCGCAACAAGTCATTCTCCATAAGGCGCAACGGCCTCACAGCCGTACTCATGGCCCTTATAATAGGCCTTTCCATCTTCCTTGTAATCTACATCTGGGCCGATTCCGCCGGAGCCCGCAGCTTCGGCTTCAACGCCGGGCGGTTTGGCGCCTCGCTTGCGGTGAGCCTCATCTTCTCTGTCCTCACTGTCAGGGCGCTTACAACACAAGAGTAAATGGAGCACGGGAAACGTCATATCCCGCTACTTATCGGCCTTGGCGTAACGGCGCTTGTACTGCTGGCAAAAATCTTTTCCCTGCAGGTGATAGACCGCTACAAAGAGGACGCAGACCGCAATTCCACCGTCTACGAGACCATCTATCCCACCCGCGGGGTCATCTACGACCGCAACGGGGACATCCTGGTTGGAAACAAGGTAGCCTACGACATCCTTGTGAGCCCCCGGGAGGTTCAGGCCTTCGACACCCTGGCCCTTGCCACGGTTCTGGACGTGACGCCGGAATTCATCAGGGGAAAACTCAAGGAATACAGCCGCAGGCGCTCTGCAATAGGATTTCAGTCCGTTACCATGATGCGCATGGTCCCGGCCGAAACTTATATGCGCTTTGACGAAGTAAAATACCGTTTTCCGGGCTTCAAGGGACAGGTCAGGAGCGTCAGGGACTACCCCTTCAATGCAGGCGGAAACCTCCTTGGATACGTATCCGAGGTGAACCAGGCCTACATAGACCGCCATCCCGGCGAATACCGCAGCGGAGACTACGCCGGCATGACCGGCATTGAGGCGGCCCGTGAAACGGAGCTTCGCGGAGAGAAGGGATACCACATCTACCTCCGCAACTCCCGCAACCAGATTGAGCAGCCCTACAAGGACGGGCAGGAGGACAAGGAAGCCATCCCCGGCCACGACATAGTTACCACCATAGACGCCGCCCTGCAGCAGTACGGGCAGGAGCTCATGCAAAACAAGGTGGGCTCAATAGTGGCAATAGAGCCCTCTACAGGGGAGATTCTGGCGCTGGTGTCGTCCCCAGGCATAGACGTTTCCCAGCTGGCCGATATCGGCCGTCACTGGGAGGAAATTTCGGCCAATCCATACAAACCCATGTACAACAGGGCGGTGCAGGCATCCTACCCTCCGGGCTCCGTGTTCAAGCTTGTGAACGGGCTTATCGGCCTTGAAGAGGGCGTCCTGAGGCCGGAGATGATGTATCCCTGCCATCAGGGCTACCACTTTGGGGCGGGGCACAAGCTTGGATGTCACGCGCACAAGAGCCCCATCAACATGGAAGAGTCCATCATGATGAGCTGCAACGCCTACTACTGCTACGTGCTCAAGAATATCCTGGACAACCGGGAATACGACAATGTGGCCGAAGGCCTGGACCACTGGAGGGAGATGGTGATGAGTTTTGGTTTCGGCCGAAAACTGGGAAGCGATTTCCCAGCGGAGCTCTCCGGAAGCATCCCGTCCTCCAAAACCTACAACAGGGCATATGGAAAGGGTAGGTGGAATTCCACTACGGTGATATCGCTGTCAATTGGCCAGGGAGAAATCCTGGCAACGCCCATGCACCTTGCAAACCTCTGTGCCACAATAGCAAACAGGGGGTACTACTATATCCCGCACATTGTGAAGGAGTCTCCCGGTGTACCGCTGGACCAGCGCTTCAAGGAAAGGCAGTACACTCTTGTGGACACCCTGCAGTTCCCCAAGGTCATAAAGGGCATGTGGCGGGCCGTCAATTCCGGTCCGGGCATGGGAGGAACCGCCTGGATAGCCCACGTGGACTCCCTTGACATCTGCGGCAAAACCGGCACGGCGCAGAACCCCCGAGGAGCCGACAACTCCGTATTCATCTGCTTTGCGCCCATGGACAATCCAAAGATAGCCATTGCGGCATATGTGGAAAATGGCGGCTTCGGGGCCACCTACGCTGCCCCAATGGCGTCCCTCATGGTGGAAAAATACCTCACAGGTTCAACTTCAAGGCCCGCGCTTGAAAAGCGCATGAAGGAGGCCGACTTGATGGCAAGGGTAAAGCATGATTGACGGCAGTTCTCATAGAAAGACGCTCCGGCAGTCTGTAGACTGGTGGGTCATAGGCGTTTACATCCTGCTTGTCATCATAGGCTGGGTAAACATCTATGCCGCCACCCACACATCAAGCGTAGGGTCCATTCTGGACTGGAGCTCCCGCGCCGGCAAGCAGTTTGTGTGGATACTCACATCCTTCGGCCTGGCGGGGCTCATCCTTTGGATACTGCCGCCACAACTGTGGGAGGGGAGCGCACCGGTGCTCTATGCCTTTGTGCTGGGGCTTCTGGTGCTGGTGATATTCGTTTCTTCGGACGTCAAGGGCTCCCATTCGTGGTTCGACCTCGGGCCCATACGCTTCCAGCCTGCAGAGGTCTCCAAAATCACAACGTCGCTGCTTCTGTCGCTTGTCATGAGCCAGCAGTGGTTCAAGATGAGCCGCATCAGGGACTTTCTCCTGGCGGCGGCTATAATCGGCCTTCCAATGCTTGTGATTGTGGCCGAATCCGAAACCGGCAGCGCCCTTGTGTATGCCGGATTCATCTTTGTGCTGTACCGTGAAGGGCTTTCAGGGTGGTGGCTGGCGGCTATCGGCCTTGTGATAATGCTCTTTGTGGGGACTCTCACCGCGGGGGCCTACACTACCATCCTTGTAATGATAGGGATACTGGTTCTGTGCACTGCATTCAGCCAGCCGTCCCGCCTCAAGGACAGGCTTCTCATAGGCGGAGGCTTCGTGCTTGCCATGGCCCTGTTCCCTTCCCTGCTCAATTGGCTTGGCAGCCTTGTGCAGGGGCAGATGGACAAGCTGGCAATGCGCCCCTGGGTGCCCCGCGCAGACGAAACCCAGGACTATTTCTGGGGCTTTGTCCTCAGGATCAAACCGGTGTGGGTGCTTATAGGCCTTTCCGTTGCCGCGCTGCCGGCCGTCCTTTGGGCGGCGTACAAATACAAGGACAAGTTCCTGGCGCGTTGCTGCGGGGTTTTCATAGCGGGGACCATAATGGTGTTCTCCACGGATTTTGTGTTCCAGAATGTGCTCCAGCCTCACCAGAGGGGCCGAATAGAGGTTCTGCTGGGGCTCAAGGAAGACCTCGCCGGAGTTGGCTACAACGTAAACCAGTCAAAGATTGCCATAGGCTCCGGCGGCCTTTTGGGAAAGGGTTTCCTGAAGGGCACACAAACCACCTTCGGCTTTGTTCCGGAGCAGTCCACGGACTTTATCTTCTGCACCGTTGGTGAGGAATGGGGCTTCCTTGGATGCCTTGTGGTAATCGGGCTGTATGTGTTCCTGATTGCCCGGCTCATCCTTGATGCCGAACGCTGCCGCGGCAAGTTCACCCGCATTTACGGCTACTGCGTGGCGGCGTGCATATTCATGCATCTTTTCATCAACGTGGGCATGACGGTGGGGCTTATGCCGGTAATCGGCATACCGCTGCCGCTGCTCTCCTATGGCGGGTCTTCGCTATGGGCGTTTACAATACTGATTTTCATATTCTTGGCACTTTACAGAAATGAGAAAAAATACTTTTAAGCTGCTTCTTGGCGGCCTGCTTGTCTTATGTGTCGCATGCGGGAAAACCGTCCCTCAAGAATCTTCCAGGTCCACGGACACCACTAAGCTCCCGGCCAACTACTACCCCAACTTCTTCGCCTTCAACATTATGAATGTGTACTATCTTTGGGCCGATGAAGTTAAGTCTGGGCTTTCAAAGTGGTCTTATGGTGAAGACCCCGTGAAAAAAGTCGCGTCACTGCGCTATAAGGACGGCTCCGGGAATGAAGTTGACAAATGGACAGAGCTCATGGAAGACTATTCCGTGTTCCAGAGCGCCATTACCGGCAACGGAAAAACCTTCGGCCTTGAGTTTGTGCTCATCAAAAATGAAAAAGATGAGGTTGGGATGGTGGTAACCTACACTTATGCCGGTTCTCCCGCAGAGAAGGCAGGTATAAAGCGTGGAGACATCATCACCACCTTCAACGGAGGATCCATCAATATAAGCAATTACGCCGACTTCCTCAATGAGGAATTCTACTATAATCCTGGCACTCTGGAACTTGGGCTGAGGGATGGAAGGTCCATCAAACTCACGGCAGTGCAGATGTACTCAAATCCGGTCCACACGGTTAAAACCCTGGATGTAAAAGGCAAAAAAATTGGGTATCTTCACTTTACAAGCTTCACGCCGGATGCAGGTCCGGCCTTGGAGGGGGCATTCAGGAAGTTCAAGGCCGAAGGCGTAGAGGAGCTTGTGCTGGACCTCCGCTACAATACCGGAGGGTCTGTCAATACCGCAACTGCACTGGCATCAATGATAGCCCCCACGGATGTTGTGGAGTCTGGCTCCGTATTTATCAAGGAGGTCTATAATTCCATCCTTGGGGCGTCAATGGGCGCAGAAACCAAATTTGTCAAGAGTTTGGACGTTGAGACGTCTGAAGGCAAAAAGACCGTTAACGCCCTGGATGTCAACCCTGGTATCAAACGTCTGTGGGCTATCACCACGGGACATTCGGCATCGGCCTCTGAGATGATTCTGTGCGGCCTTGCTCCGTATATGGACGTGACCCTGGTGGGAAGCACCACCTACGGCAAATTCTGCGGCGGCTACCTCATACCCGCCGTAGAATGGTTCGACGCCGTGTCCAAGGAGGCCAAGGACCTTGACATCGCCGCCGCCAAAAAGGCCACGGCCGGATGGGGAATTTACGTGATTGTCTCAAAATACGCAGACCGCGACGGCGTCACCCGGAGTATGCCATTCGGCATGGCGGCCGACTATAACGCCACAGATAACCCCACGGACGGTTATGAGCTTGGAGACCCTGAAGAAAGCATGCTTTCCGCGGTGATTGCCCTTTCTACCGCGGGTGTTTACGCGGCTCCGGAGGTAAAGTCGGCATCCGTTATGGCCGAAACCCTGCCTTTTGAAAAACCCGGCACGGGAGCATTAATTTACTGAATATGAAGATCTTGATTACCGGAGCCAGCAGCGGAATAGGATATGACGCGGCTGCAGAGCTTGCCCGCTTGGGGCACACCGTTTTTGCGGCCGCCCGCCGCGTGGCCCTCATGGAGCCCTTGCGGGAATTCGGAGTCACCCCGGTGGCGCTGGACGTAACCTCTGAAGAGTCAATAGACGCATGCCTGGCCGTCACGGGGCCGCTGGACATCCTTGTGAACTGTGCTGGTTACGGCTCTTTCGGGGCCATTGAGACCGTGCCGCTGGAGGAGGCCCGCCGCCAGATGGAGGTGAATCTCTTCGGCCTTGCAGCCCTTTGCAAAAAAGTGCTTCCATATATGCGCGAACGCCGTTCCGGCCGAATTATCAATATCAGTTCCGTGGCGGGCAAGGCCTGCCTGTACTTTGGCGGCTGGTATCACGTGTCAAAATACGCCGTGGAGGCGTTCTCGGATACCCTGAGGATGGAGATGAAGCCGTTTGGAGTGGATGTGGTCCTGATTGAGCCCGGCGCCACCCGCACGGACTGGGGCATCATTGCCGCCGACCACCTTCAGAAATCATCCACCGGCACTGCCTACGAAGGCCCGGCACTGAGGGAAGCCGCCGTCATGCGCAAAGGATTCACGCTCAAGATACTGGCCAAGCCTTCCGTGGTTACACGCGCCATCGTCAAGGCCGTGAAGGCACGGCGTCCCCGCGCCCGCTACCGCGTTGCCACCGGCGCCACTGCCATAGTGTTCTGGCACAACATCCTCCCCACCCGCTGGTGGGACGGCGCCGTGAAGCAGTTAGGCGCCCCCTGGCTGGCCAAGGTTGCGGAGAAGTTGTAGGCGGGTGGGCTGGCTGCGGCAGTGGCTTTGGCTTTGGCTTCGGCTGAGGCTGTGGCTGCCGGGGTAGCCGTGGTTGTGGCAGCGTGTGCACCCTTGGGAAAGGTTGTGCGTCGCAGGTGACTTAGCAAAGTGTCGCAGGTAACGGCACAGGCCGTCGCAGGTGACGGTGCCCGGCGTCGCAGGTGACTTAGCAAAATGTCGCAGGTCTGCAAAAAACGGCTGACCTGCGACACTTTTTTCCCCTCAATGCCGATTTGCGTCGCAGTTCGGCCCCAAAACACAGACCTGCGACGTTTTCTCCCTCCACCTGCAACGCCCATCACCCGCACCTGCGACACTCCACCCCATGACCAGTAACGATTTGCCCCCTAACCTGCAACGATATTTCCATTTTATTTACTATCTTTGCAGTCCGCACCAACGCCTTGGTGGTGGAATGGTAGACACGAGGGACTTAAAATCCCTTGGCCCGAAACGGCCGTATGGGTTCGATTCCCATCCGAGGCACAACAAGACTTTGTAAGTCGCTGATTTTCAGGTATCTTGCAAAGTCTTGTTTCTTGTATCCCCCAGATTTGGGCTCATGCGCAAAACCGGATCAGGTGCAAAACCATGTGTATTTTGGCGGACTGCCCAATTCGGGCGAGGCTGGAAGCACAAACGGGCGAAGCTGGTTTTTCTGTTGCCAGCCTCGCCCACACAATCGGCCTTGCAGGTGTCTCAGATGCCATTCCCGCGGGCTTGGTTGGTAGCACAAAATCCGACCTCGCCCAATTTTGCTTGGTTAATCATCAATACAGGTTTGACGCCACCCTGGCAGGAGGCAAACAGAATCATCGTCCCCGCAGCCAGGGACAGGAATGCTTTATCCAATAGTACAAAAGAACTATTTGCGGCATAAGGAGGCTATTTACTCCGTACCGGACGGAGTGATTGTTTTGTGTCCTTGTATTCTTGACCCATACCGTGGCCGAAGAAGGAGAAATAAGTGGCAAACCGGAAGTCATATGCTTTACTGTCATCATTCTCGACCGAATCAGATGACCATATTCTACCGGCAATATCCAATGTGACCGGCAAGAACATGAATTTGTCCGTCGTTTTTGATTTTGCCACCCCTCCCCAAATGTTATTTACCCTTGTCCATGTCCATAAGATATTGGTATCGTCCTTCAACCACTCAAACTGTTTCTTTGTGGGAATGGATATGTTCATGTCAACAATTTCATTATATGAATAAGACGTGCCCTTGTCTTCCGGAACCGTACTGCCGTAATTGCAAGTGGCGAATTCAACTTCCGGATTCCCCAGGTCCACCCATTTGTCGGCCCCTACGGCAATCCACTTTTTATCTCCATTGGCAGGGAGGACGACGGCCATGTGCTCTTTAAGCGCATTGTCGTCGTTAAGCACATATTCACAGCCATTGACCGTAACTCTGGTATTGAAAAAATAATCTTCACGGCTGCCGTCCGAAACTTTGGTCTTGATGAAATAATAAGTGCCCCTGGCAGTACGGCCCAAAGTGCCAAAATCAGAATAAGACGCAGAAATCTTTCCGCTGAAGGAATACCCGCCGTTATAACAGTAGCCGGGAATAGGGCTTCCCGCCACTTTGTCGTTTGTCTCGGCAACAGTACAATTAATCCCGACAGAGGCCAGACCAACAGGAATCACAGCATCTGTTGCAAGTGTGTACGCACCATCCATAGAGGAAGCATCGGCCATGTAGAAATGGACGAATCCCTCCGGATTCTTCATATTGACAGTCGCATAGAGGATGGGTGAATTTGAAGCATTGGAAATGCTGTAGGCTACATTCTCTGCCACCAGATAATAGGAGTACTGCGTTTCATTGAATGTCCATACGGAGCCGCTGAAGGCGGGAGTGAGACCGGCGCCATAAGGGAGATACACCGCCGTAAGTTTCTGCCCTGCAACAGGAAAGTCAGCAGTCCCGTTCATTTTCGATACCCAGCTGGAACCATCGAATTCCATTGTCACATAAGCCGTGGAGATGTTCTCGAAGAAAAAGAAAATCTTGTCTCCTTTCTCCCACGCAGTCTTTACGGCCTTGGTTTCATCGGCCCGGGTTATGCGGAAGTCAAATTTAAGCTTGGAAGCGTCTAAATAGCCTTCTGTCTCAACGGCGGGATTCTCCTTGCTGCAAGCGGCAAGAGCCAGAACCAGGCTTGCAATGATCCATATCTTTTTCATAATTACTTCCTCCTTTTTTACCAAGTTTTTTCTTCTCCGGGGAACGGTTCATCCAGCTGCGGAGTAAAGCGGGTGACGGGACGAACGGGACGGACAGCGCAACCATAGCATCTTAGGAAAATCATAATGGATTGCTGTTGAGGTGCTATGTGCGCATAGCCTGCGTAATCTTTTCCATCGGAATACAAGGTTGAACTCCAATAACACCCGACATCACCAAGTGCATCTACCCGAGAACTATTGTATCGATAGCTTGTGGCGGGAAGGAAAATACTTTTGTCTGTAAAGCCTGTTTTCTTGCTGGTAAAGAGATAACCATTGTCTTTCCGCTCAATATTGCAGTTCTTAAGAAGCTCTTCCCAATCCGCATAGGAGGGAACCCGGCATTGGCCGCCATGGACGGCATATGCCACATCGTCCTCCTGTTGCAGGGCACTGTAGTTGCCCTCGGTGTACTTGGAACGCAGATGATAGCCGTTCCAGGAAAAGTCCCTTTTTCCGCTGTTGTATCCATTGAGTTCACCCCAGGAAAGGTAGTCGCCGATTTCCGTCTCCTCCGTTGCGCCCACATTGCATTTGGCCCAGAGCACGTTAAGGCCAAGATCCACGTAATGCTCATAGATATTGGTGAGTTCCTGCGTTTCCTGGTCCGATTGAGGCAAATCCTGATAACTGTATATCCTGCCCGGCTCCAGGGTCAGACCCTTACGGGTAAATGTGTAGAGATAATAATCATTGGCAAACGTAAAGGTGTAATCCTGGCTGGCTCCGGGCTTGGTGAGGGCCCCGGAGAAAAGGACACCGTCTCCATAAGGGATTCCGACGATACGAGCCCCTTCCTGACGGGATTCCTCAGTGATTTTTCCGTTTACATCAACGCTGGCACAGGCTACCGGCCTGATGAGCGGACAGCTGAGGGTATAGTCGCTTTCTTCGGCCTGGATACCAGGAATGCTGATTCCCACAAAATCGGCTGTCTTGCCCATTTCCACCGTGGCCTTTACTTCCGTACTGTCAATGTCGTATGCCGTACCGGTAGCCATGAGATAGTATGTGTACACTTTTTCTCCGCCGCTGGTGAAACGGTACTCCCTGCCTTCATAAGAAACATCCACCGGAACGGGGAAATATACTGCGGTGAGGGAAGCTTCGCTACGGGAGGCAAAGTCCTTCTTTACATACTCTGCGCTGGTCGTGGTATTCCAGTCTTTTCCGTCATACTCCATGGACACGTATTTGCCGCCGATATCGGTGACAAATACATAAATCTTGTCCCCTTTCACCCAGGCGTCATCATCGGCCTTGGTCCTCAGAATATCAAGATTGAAAACCATCGGGGCATCATCGGGAATCTGGTTCTCCACCTTCTTGGTACAGGCTAATATCCCGCCAATCAGGCACATTAAGATAAACGTTTTCCTCATTGATAATACAAATTAAATCCGGTGCTGTGAAAACAGTCCAAAAGTAGGCATTATTTAACAATTATACAAACTCAATGCTGCAATAAACCAACCGGCCTTTCGGCGCCGATTTCATGGAAAAACACCCCAGCAGAGCAGAAAGCATAATCAAAAACGTCAATCGCAAACTTTTCATCGGAATCTGTTTACTCCGCCCATACAATATTAAACAATTCTTCCTTTTGAACAAAAAACTTTGCATAAAACCGTCCATATTCTTATACCGTGCAACTGTATCATAAGCACGTTAAAACAAAAAGTGAGAAAAATTTGGATACCAAAATGGTATTCATTATATTTGCAAAAAAGATGTAATTATGACTGTTGTTAGCATACGTGATTTCAGAGCAAATCAAAGCAAGTATCTTGGACTGGCCGCTGGTGGGGAGAGCGTAATTTTGACGTCCCGCACAGGCAGTTTCAAGATTGTGCCCATCACTGAAGATGATAGCCTTATCAGCAAGAAGGAGTTCTTTGCCCGCATTGATGAGGCTCGCAAGAGCATTGCCGAAGGTAAAGGCACCTCGGTATCTGGGAAAGAGGAGTTGGATTCTTTATTGGCTAGTCTTTAATGTACACGCTCATATTTGCACCTCAGGCAATAGAAGATCTGTCAAAACTGAAAAAATCCGAACCTGCCGCATTCAAAAAAGCAGGCAAGTTATTGGCTGAACTTCAGGAACACCCAAAGGTCGGAACTGGAAAGCCAGAGCCCCTCTCCGGAGACAGAGCGGGCCAATGGTCCAGGCGCATCTCCCAGAAGCATAGATTGGTATATGAGATAGAAGAGACTGTCGTGAAAGTAGATGTTCTGTCCGCATACGGGCACTATGAAGATAAATAGTCTCTCCATTTTGTACGGACAAGGGCCGTTAGATTCGGTCACTTTCGGTCACCTTTTCCGAGTATTATTTCAACTCACCGTATATGAATTGAATCTACTGAAAACCAATTTATTCGGTAAGAATTAACAACACACGGTAATCCCCGATATGGCTATACCCGCCCGAGGCACGCCAAAAACGCAGCTACTTAAATATCAAGTAGTTGCGTTTCTGTTTTTCCTTTTTTTTGCCTTTTTCGCGAAATGTTTGGCTCAATGCAAAAAACCGGTTGTTTTGCATTTTCTCAGGCCAAGAATCTAGCACGCCTAAAGATAAAGTCAGTGCGCGCGCTGCACAATATAACGTATGCTCCAAAAACCTGTCGTAGAATGCTCCCTATGTGTTGAACCTGCAGAAACCAAATATATTCCTTCGTAGGCTTCTGAGACCCGAGACATCTGCTTTTTGACCTGCCAATAAGATTATTTCAGAAGTTTTCGATTAGTTTCGTTTCCTTCCAGTACGGACATCTGCTGAATTGCGATAGCATTAAGTCTGCGGAGCCTTTCTGCTTGAGGAAGCCCTTCGTTGATGAAAATGGCATTCAGGCTTTCCATGTTGGAAAGGCAGATGAGTTGGTTGATGGTAGCGTAGTCGCGGATATTACCTTTGAGTTCCGGGTTGGCATCTCGCCATTCTTTCGCTGTCATGCCGAATAAAGCTACATTGAGAACGTCGGCTTCGTTGGCGTAGATAAAAGATATTTGCTTCTCTGAAACCTCAGTTGGAATCAAGTTCTGTTTGATGGCATCAGTATGGATACGGTAGTTCACTTTGGAGAGTTCGCGTTTGGCTGTCCACCCAATGAGTTTCTGCTCCTCTTCCTTAAGGCGCTGGAATTCACGGATAAGATAAACCTTAAATTCCGGGCTGATCCACATAGCAAACTCGAAAGCGATGTCCTTGTGAGCATATGTGCCGCCATAACGCCCGGCTTTGGAAACTATGCCAATAGCATGGGTCTTCTCCGTCCATTCTTTAGCGCTGAGGCGGAAATTGTTGAGGCCCGCTTTACTTTTAATTATGTCGAATTCGGCAGAATTAAACTCGGGATTGAAAACCTTCTCCCAAGTACCCAGGAACTCGACGGTGTTCCTGTTACGAAGCCAGTTGTGAAAGAAAAACTCCCCATCTTTGGAGCGCGTCATATCCGTGAGGCTGATATAGTCCTCACTTCCGACCTTAACTACAGTTACGGCGACGCCGTTTACATCTATCTTTGACATTGCGCCAGACTATTAACAGAACAAAGATAATACTATTTCTTTTTCAATCATTCTTGTTTTACACAATAGTCACCAATTCCGGCCTTTTTAAAAAAAGAGTTTTATGTCGCCGACAAAAAAAGATATTATCAAGATCTGGCTAAGAACGCGTTCTACCATTGAATTCTTAGGCACATGGGAGGCTCTTTACAACCCTAGTTTTAAAGTGGTCGAATTTGACCACTTTAGAAAAGAGGCAGGTCTTCCCACGTTTACGCTCAGCGTCAGCGACTGGATAGAAAAGACCGGAGCCATCGGATTGGTGTCCAAACTCTACCTGATTAAGGAATATCAGCGACTCAAGGAACAGGAGAGCAGCCCCCTGCTGGAAGAAAGCCAAATCAAGTTCGCCTACACTTCAGAAGCGGATATGCTAAACTTGGCACTTTTCCATTACACCGCCAAACAATGGCGGGATGCAAACCCGGTACTGGCTGCCAAAGGACTGAATCCACGCGACGTAGCAAGTATCAGCGAACTCGTTGTAATGGTAAACCTTGAGAGCATGAATGCCACACTTATCAAACAAGGTCTAGGTCGCAGAAAACGTTATGAGATTCTTAGCGAAATCGCCCAGTCTCAACTCCAAAGCCTGAATAATGCTGACATCGAGAATAGATTTAGGGCGATTGACTCGGGCGACCCAAAGTTATTGAAATAATTCTTTCACTTCCCAACAAGTACCGCCAAACAAAGACACTCACTGACAGAAATGTTTCAGTCTTTTATTTTATGCCCTCCAAATTTGGTCACTTTTGGTCACCTTGAATACCACGCCCCGGCCTTCTCGGAACGATATAATCATCTGAAATCTTTCCAATGCCGCGAATGTGAATCTTCTCTATCAATGATGCATCTTCGTAGTCATCATACAGGTTCTTAAACTTATTCCATCGGCCTGTCACTATCCTTGATATTACGTCGAGTGGAGCGTGCATTGAGCCTTCGGCTACATTTAAGAACTTTTTAGGAAGGATACTAAACTGTGACACCGGTTGCGCGGCTTTCCATACCCACCAACGATGAGTGGTGGAACCGAAACTATCGTGATAAGTACGGAAAACCACTTTATTGAGATCTCCAAGATTGTCAGACTGCCCATAGCGCGCCCATAATCCATATAAAACACCTCTACCCAGATCTCTGGTATTCATATAGAAATCGACATGATCGTTCACTATTTCCTCTATGGAAGGCTTGTCTCCTACTTCGTAATCAGTTTTAAAAACTCTAACACTCCAGGCTCCTAATTGTGAAGAGTCTACGAGAATAAACTGCATATATCGCTTTCTGCCGTAAGGAAGAGCAATTTCGAAGATATCTCCGATATGTGTTGCTGGTGCACTTTTACTCTTCACTTGTGGATGTGGGAACTTTCCGGGAAGGAAAAAATCAACTCTCGCTTTGTCGTCCAAGAGGAAAAAAACATGAAACTCTCTGTCTCCAACCGCTGAATCCCATTCTGAAGAAGCATCATAAAGCATTTCCAGATATATCTTCATATCCCAGCCATTCAACGCCGGGAGGGATTTATGGACAATGACAATGGAACGAGAATTTAGCCACGACAAATCACGGATAGCATCCCACAAACCATCCCAGTTATCATTGACATAGGGGGCATCCAATGCTATTTCAACCCTGTCAACAACAGCCCGCGCCGACTTCATGGAATCGTCTATCAAGATAAGCTTGGCCTCCGAAAAATCGGGAACAGCTTCGAAACTATTGATAAATTGAATCATACCTCAACTCCTACAAGTGCCTTTGGTAGTCCATCCTCTCGTGGAGAATACGGTCAACGCTGATAGTTCCATCCTTATCCCTTTTATAGAAGATGACATGATGGCCAACTCTATAGCCTAAGACGCCGGGTTTAACGATGTCATACTTCTTTTCAAGAAACAGGGGAATACTGTCCAGGCTTTGGATAGTGTTGTATATCTGCCGATAATAAACAACAGCCTGATCTTCTGACCAGGTCTGAACCGTGTACTCCCAAATGCCGTCTAAATCGGCTATAGCCTTTCTGGATAATCGAATCTTAGCCATTGTTCCTCCGTTTTGCCTTCAGCTCCACCAAGTGGGACTCGAAGTCAAAGTCTTCGACATACCCGCTAGTTTCCCCTTCTTCAATGGCGGTACGGAGAGTCGCTATCTTTTGTTCGTCCTCCTCCAGCCTTCTGAGTCCGGCGCGAATCACCTCGCTGGCATTCGTATAACGGCCTCCAAGAATACTGGATTGGACAAATGCGTCAAAATGAGCTCCTAATGCAACAGTGGTTGTTTTCATTTAAATAATTCTTTGCCGCAAATATAAGAAATATTCTTATACCGTACAACTGTATCATAAGCATGTTACAACAAAAAGACTCAAAAGTGAGTTGACCTCATTTTTGTAAAGAAACAACATGTTCCACTTATTATTCCTTTAAAACCAAATATCAGTAGGAAAATATTATCATTACATGATATAGCCCAGCATCTCTGATGCAATCAACGGCGCCAAGACTCGCATGACATTATCCTCCTCCTCGCGGTGATGGCCCCCTGCCAGGTCAATGCTGCCGAACCAGAGCAAGGACCTGTCAATAACAGCTGCACGTATTGTCTGTCCTTCCGTCTGGACAAGTTTCACGCCCGCTCGGATAAAATCCTCATCCCTTGATGACGGCTTCCTGATGATAATACAGCATTCTACACCACGGATACCCAGCGACTGCAGCGATTTCGCCAATGTCCCCTTCATGTACTGCAGTGACTCGCAAGAGAGGACAACCAAGGACTGCGCCGCTTCAATGTCGCCTGTCAATATGGGCAGAAAAGCGTCCGGACCAAGCACGATATTTTGGGGATTCTGCTCCAAAGCCTCGGCCGCCTGCCTGGCATAACCGATGGGAGCATAACATTTCAGGCGCTTACCATACATGTTGGCAATAACCGGCACATGAATATCAATATAATCGTACACACGAACTTCGGTTTTGCCTTCATAATCCCTATGGAGACGCCCCGTATATTGCTGGACGATATTCGGATAAGCAACCGGGAGGGCAATGAAGAGCGTATCCAGCCTGGGATAGTTGAACCCCTCGCCAACATACTTTCCTGTAGCGATGACAATCAAAGGCTCCGTATCCGGGATGTTCTTTAGCCGTTCCATCGCCTCTCGTTTCTCTCTGGTCGATGCAGTGCCAATCAGCAGAATCACATTCCGGCAATAGGGAGCCAGCATATCGGCAAGAATGGATATATGGTCTTTCCGTTTGGTCAGGACTATCGGCGTCCGGCCTTCGTTGAGTTCTGACACGATATCCTGCACAATCAGTTCATTTCTGGCACGGTCATTAGCCAGGTCTCCAAGATATTGCAAGGCGCCTTTCTCTTCAATAGCACGGAAAGGCGTAAATCGTGGAATCAATATTCTGCTGAACGACTGCCGGGACATCTGCGCTTTCGCATCCGACTTATATCGAATAGGCCCGCATTGCATAAAGACAATGGGCGTCATTCCGTCCTGGCGGGTGGGAGTGGCAGAAAGGCCATACACATATCGGGCATTGACATACTTCAGCACACGCTCATAGCCGATGGCTCCGGAGTGATGGCATTCATCAGCAATCACCATTCCATAGTTCCGGACAAACGGCTTGACGTCGTCCTCCGACAAAGCAGAATTAAACACGGCGATATCGATGATACCGTGCAGCGTATTCCTGCCACCGTCTAAAAGGCCGATGGGAGAAAACGCTTTCTTTCTTCCACGGCCTTTCTTTTCTGCCTCTGTAATCGGTTCATTGATGATGAGGAACTTTTCTATCTCTTCTTTCCATTGCTCAAGTAGAGCTTTGGAATGGACGAGTATCAGTGTGTTTACTCTTCGCCTGGCAATCATTCCAATGGCAGCGACCGTCTTGCCAAAAGCCGTTGTTGCAGCAAGTACTCCATTATTGTACGCAAGCAGTCTTTGAACAGCAGCCTCCTGATCGGGCCGCAGCTCTCCGGAGAAAGAGACGTCAATCGTTCTTCCCGCATTGGTTTGGTCATCCTCCTCCCACGCCGAGAAGTTGCTCTGAAGCAGTTCTATCACTGCATCCTCGCATCCTCTTGGCAGTTTGAGGTAATCCTCCATCATCTCATAACAACACACAAGAGACGGTGTATGATAAAGAGGCTTTCTGGCGTTAAGCAGTTCATAGTATTTGGGATTCCGGAAGGAAGCAAAGCCTCTCAGATGCTTGAGCACCTTTCCGGAAATGCTCTTTATCGGCACATACAATCCATTGGCACGGACGAGTTTAACAGGGCTGTGGAAATCTTCAAATGAGATTCGATCCGGCTTTGGCATTTCCCAAGGTTTCGTCTCCGATGACGAAGACAACTCTATCTGATACGGGTGAACTGCCAGAATGGATTTAAGCTTAGACACAGAGAGTTTCCTTGCCGATGATAACAACGACCATTGGTCCTGGCAGGCGACAAAACCCTCATCTACGAATACGCTGTTACCGTTTTTTCGGGCTAACCCTTGCAGAGGAAGCGCAATCAAGTTTCCAAATCCACCTTTGGGAAGGAAATCCTGGTTCGGCAGGAATCGGTCATAGGACTTCATCTCCAGCCGGACATTGCTTTCCATGGCGGCGCCGATGATGGCAAAGCCTAATCTACGGGCGTCAGCAGCTAAGACTGGCTCTTCGAAGAATACCCATACGTGCGCGCCTTTACCGGAACGCGAACGCTCGATGTATGCGGGAATGTCCCATTCTCTGCAGACATGGACATACGAAAGGACATCGTCCTGATAGCCGTGCTCGCAATTCTTGTCATCGAAATCGGCGCAGAGGAAGTAAACGGTGTTGTCCTCAAGAATAGGGTAAATGCCAATGACATCTGTCTCCTTCGCATCCTTATCCAGATGCCTCCGAATAACTGCTTCGTCGAGGGGAACAAACTCCCTGAATGGGCAGCCCTCACACTTGCGCTTGTGCTCTATACACCCATCCGACCACCTGTTCTTGCAGACAGGTTGATATCCAGACTTGCCCGTTTTAGAAGAAACAAAGCGCTGAGCGAAAACATCTTCCCGGCCTCGGAACAAACCTCGAAAAATGTCCAACCGGCGTTGAATTTCCGCATCCCTATTCCATTCTGGCGGCATTGGTCCGCTGCCGTATTTGGGTGGCTCAGGTTCGCACAACGACGAAGAGCCATAACCTTTCAATCGGGCATTCTCCTGCTCCAGTTCATGAATGCGTGCTCGCAAGCGACGGTTTTCAGCCTGTAATTCTTCGTAGGTCATTGGGTGATAATACTTGTATTTATACTGTTAACGTAAACCTTTGTTTCAATTGGGCTAAACCGATGAAAAATCTTTCGCGTTAGCCCAATTGACTATTTGAACAAATCAAACATGGTGATTGTACGCTTGATGACTCCGCTATTAATTCCGGGCTTCAGTCCATATGTAGTCAGAAGAGTTGGCACAATTCCATACTTGGTACTTGTCTCCTTCCTAAATATGGAAACTCTCTTTTGTATCTTTTCTTTATCCTCAGATGTCAACTCATATTCATCTTCAGATGTATACTTGACTTCGCAGAGATTAATAATTCGATCAGCCCGTTCAATAATAATATCCACCTGTACATTCCGCTCTTTTGAATCCGGATCCTTTTTCCCGCGCCAAGAATAATACTCTGTCCTGACAGACGGCACACCAAGGGCAGACAATATCTGCGGCATATGAGCCTGACACACCCTTTCATAAGCAAGTCCCCACCATGTGCTTTGCACCTGAGATTCCAGTGTTTTAGTCCAGTATTGCGTGTCGGTCGTTCTCGATTTTCCAAACTCATGATAGAAAATTGAATAAAAGTCTGTTAGGCAATAAATCCCCCCGGTGGCGCTTATTTTTTTGACCTTGATATTATAGAGACGGATAAAATCGCAATTCACCAAGTCTTCCAGCATATCTGACAAATGGCCATTATTCTCTATTCTCAGTTTTTCTGCTATCTCAGATCTAGTAAGCCCTTTTCGTGTCTCGGCAAGAGCTTTTATAACATCCATATATTTCTCCGGATTGGCAAATAGAGACTTATATAATCGTTTATACTCTTTCTTTAACTCAGCTTTACGAGAGAAAAAAAGAGCATCGATATTCTGGGCGAGGCTTAATTCCGGATTTAACAAACTGAGATAGTATGGAATTCCGCCAAGAATCATATATGTCTGAACTACGGTAAGAGTATCCCATTCAGCACCCGCTGATTTGAGGTACTCCTCTGTATTGGCAAGGGTAAATGGATAAAGGTGCATTTCATGCGTTATCCTGTCATGTAAACCTCCCTTGTTGTCGATAAGGTTTCTAACTATCCATGATGTGGCGCTGCCGCAAACAATGAGGAGAATCTCGGGATGTTTGGAAGCCCAATCATTCCAAAAATGGTCCAACTGCTTTACAAAACCTGAATTACGCGTGGCGAAACATGGCAGTTCATCAAGAAAGATTACGCAGCGTGTCCCTACCGATAATTTACTTGACAATAGAGATTTCAGGTCGCGAAATGCTTCTCGCCAATTCTTTGGGGCATCTCCCACGAATCCATAATCTATTAATGCATCTCCAAAAGCCTCTATCTCATCCTTAAACTTTCCGCCAAGGATACCTGTTGCTGAAAACGCGAACGAATTATTAAAGTAAGTGCTGACGAGAAAGGTTTTCCCAACTCTACGACGGCCATAGACTGCGATGAATTCGGCTCTGTCTGATGCCATATACCGCTTTAATTCGGCAATTTCTTCGTTTCTTCCAATAATCTGCATAGTTTCTTTAACTTTCCCCAAAGATAGTGATTTTATTATTCATTTGGGCTAAATCGATAAATCTTTTCGCAGTTTAGCCCAAATGAATTTATTGCAAGTATTCAAAATCCTCGCCAACCTTATACTGCTCTTCTCCAAAAGCGGCGCACATCATGGCAAAGCGGTCCTTGAGTTCCAACATGGTGTAGCGCTGGACGGCCTTACTGCCTTGGCGGTGAAGACCCACGGCGTAAAGGTCCACCTGCACCTTGTTCATCAGATCCACGTGAGTCTTACGGGCCAGCTTGCTGCTGCCTACTTCGTACAGGAGCAAATACTTGTTCTCGCCAGCGGCCTCATCAAACACAGCAACCTTGCGGTCTATACCGGCAACTTCCAGCAGTTGTTTAATCTTCTTGTTAGCACAAAAAAGACTTTGTTTTTGTATCCACCAAATTTGGTCACTTTTGGTCACTTATTTCTTACTGAACAAAGAACTGGGAGACCGATAAATTGGAAGTTATGCCTTTTCCACCGGCACTTGGATGATGGTGAGCCACTTGTCGGGGTCCTCCTGATTCCAGATGCCGTCAATGTAAACGGCACGGGGTGCATCGGCAATCTTGTAGCCCTCCTTCTCCAGATAGGCGAAGAGCTCGACATAGTTGTCATAGAGTTTCTCATACTGGCCGAAGACCTTCAGACAGGCAGCCTGCGGCACAGCCGGGATGTCCTTGAACTTGATGAGAGCAGAGTCGGTTCCCTTCTTTGTCACCTTCTCGCAGTACTCGATATCGACGTCCTTCGGCTTGTAGCCACCGTGCTCGATGGTGTAGCAGTAGCCGGGTTCCTGGCATTCGCAACCCAGACGGGCCATCTCTGGTCCGATCACCTCATAACAGAGGCGACCGAGGTCCTCGAAAGAAGGGATGATGGTTCGATGGCTGGCCACGGTGATGGCCGGAAGC
>Ga0247609_10000062_pt1 | contig 143004 bp, 121 predicted proteins | sample 172DNAGHGlowgp2_FD_193487 | JGI IMG/M metagenome (GOLD analysis project Ga0247609, IMG submission 193487) | Sheep rumen microbial communities from Palmerston North, Manawatu-Wanganui, New Zealand - 1728 DNA GHGlow gp2 | ecosystem: Host-associated > Mammals > Digestive system > Stomach > Rumen...
TATGCCCACCATCAGAGCCGTCGGTGTGGCTAACCCCATGGCACAGGGGCAGGCAATGACCAGCACGCTGACAGCCGACAGCACCGCCTGCGACACGTCGCCACCCACGAGGTACCACAACAGAAAGGTGAGCAGGGCTATGCCGCCCACCACAGGCACAAAGAAGAGCGCTACCCGGTCAACCACCCGCTGCACGGGAGCCTTCGAGCCCTGCGCCTCCTGCACCATGCGTATCATGTTCGAGAGCACCGTGTCTTTACCCACCTGCGTGGCCTTGAACTGCAGCGTGCCGTCCTTCAGCAGCGTTCCCGACAGCACCTTGCTGCCCGGCTGCTTCTGCACCAGTTCCGACTCGCCCGTCATGGCACTCTCATCCACACGAGCCTCGCCGACTACCACCATGCCGTCAACGGGTATCTTCTCGCCGGCACGCACCTCTATCGTGTCGCCCTTCTGCAGGGCTGAGATGGGAACCTCTACACCCTCAACCCTCGCCGTCTTAGGCTGCAGCCCCATCAGCTCGCGGATGGCCGAGGCCGTGCTGTTCTTAGCCCGTTCCTCAATGAGCCGACCCGTCAGCACGAAGGTAATGATCATGATGGAAGCGTCGAAGTAGGTGTAGCCCTGCCCCCAGAAGGTGACGTACGTGCTGTAGAGAAACGAGATGCCCGTAGAGAGGGCCACCAACGTGTCCATGTTAGCCGACAACTGTGTCAGCTGTTTCCATGCCGTCACGTAAAAGCCGCGCCCGCAATACAGCAGGTTACACAAGGCTATGAGCATCATGGTCTGATTGGCCGCGCTCTGTGGCTTAACATCTGACCACTTCATACTCACGGCCATGCAGAACGCGGCGAACAACCATGACAGCAACACCCTGCGGCGCAACTGGACGTAACGGCGGCGCTCTATGGCCTCCACGTTGCGGTCTTCCTCAATCACCATGTCGTAGCCAGCCTTCGTGACAGCCTCCTTCAACCCCTCGGCCGTTACTACGTGCTCGTCGAAATCAATGAGCGCCGAGCGTCCCGGCAGGTTCACACTCACTTCCCGGACACCCTCCACGGCGGCGAGCGTCTTCTCAACACGGGCAGAACAGCCCGCGCACATCATTCCAAGTACGGCAAATGTCTTTTTCATTTCTGGCCGCGAAATTACAAAAAGTTTTTCAGTTTACAATCATTATTACAAAAATCTTTGTAATTTTGCAGCGTCAATAAACTATGATGAAAAAGAAGAAATTAATGGGTATCGTCGGTGCCGGGCTCCTGGTGGCAGTCGTCGGTGCAGGCATCTATGTCAACAGACTGTTACCCATCGTTACCGGCTACGCTGCAAAAAACCTGGCCTCGGCGGTATTCGTGTCGGGCAGGCAGGCTGCTGACGTGGAGGCCCTGGACCTGAAATTCTCCCTGATTCGCTACGTCAGCAATACGGTGGACGCTGAACACAAGACAGTAACCAGCCGTTTTCTCTGGAGCAAATCGACAGCTGCCTTCCGCGAAGGTTACGGCGTGACACTACTGCGTGGCGTCACACCCGAAGAATGGCAGCAACAGGCGTCACCCCTGCCACCAGACACCATAACAGCTGAGCCGCTGCCACCCGGCGACTCGACTCTCAGCACAAGACTGGCTCCCATCGCCAGGGCATTTGTTGACCACCGTACATACGGCGGGCATCCCTTCGCATTCATAGTGTTGCACCAAGGAGGGGTCGTCAGCGAACGTTACGACAAAGGAATCGGACCTGACACGAGACTGCTCAGCTGGAGTGTGGCCAAAAGTTTCGTCAATGCGTTAGTAGGTATCATGGTAAAAGACAGCCTGCTGGACATTCACGCACCCATGGACATTGCCGAATGGCAGGGTGACGACCGCAAGAACATTACCCTGAACGACCTGATGCAGATGCAAAGCGGACTGGAGTGGAACGAGGACTACGGTTCCGATTCTGACGTGAACATCATGTTGCACTGCCAACAGGACATGGGACGGTTTGCACTCATGAAGCCACTGGAGCACAAGCCCGGCACTTACTGGTACTACTCCAGCGGCAGCACCAACATCGTGATGCGATACCTGCGGAGGTTCTTTGACTCTGACGAAGACTTCCTTACCTACATACGCCGGCGGCTCTTTGCCCCACTGGGCATCAGAAATGCCGTCTTCGAACAAGACATCAGCGGCACACCCATAGGCTCGTCGTATCTCTACGCTACCGCAACTGACTTTGCCCGCTTCGGACAACTGTATTTAGACGACGGCTGCACAGGCAAAGAGCGAATACTTCCGGAAGGCTGGGTGGACTACACCCGTACACCGGCCAGCAACAGCAAAAACCGTTACGGTGCGTTCTTCTGGCTCAACAAAGGACGTAAGCTGCCCGACTGCCCTGAAGATATTTTCTGGTGCGACGGACATGACGGACAGTTCATCGGCATCGTACCCTCAAAGCAACTCGTCGTGGTCATTCTGGGCTACTCCCCCAAACCGGCCAACGAGATAGACCGCAACAAACTGATAAACGACATTATAACCGTTATTCCCTAACTTTTCCTAATATTTTAACACAAATATGGAATCAATAAGCTTTCTGGGGTTCAATCTTTATGCCTGGATTACCATTGCCACGGTGCTGACCCTGTTCAGCGTGTTGCTGTTTACAAAAATTCGTGCCGACATTACCTTCCTCGGAGCCATTGGCGTACTCTACGTGACAGGCGTGCTCGATGCCAAGGAAGCCTTCTCGGGCTTCAGTTCCACGTCGGTCATCGTGATTGGCGTGCTGTTTGTGGTAGTGGCAGGCCTCACCCATACGGGGGTGCTGCAATGGATTGTCAAGCATCTGCTGGGACAGCCGCGTTCTTACAGCAAGGCGGTAGTACGGCTCATGCTGCCCGTGGCAGCGCTGAGTTCTTTTCTGAGCAACACCACGGTGGTGGCGCTCTTCGTGGGTATAGTGAAGATGTGGTCGAAGCGCTTGGGCATCAGTCCCTCGAAGCTGCTCATTCCGCTGAGCTATGCGTCGGGAATGGGTGGTGTATGTACGCTGATAGGCACGCCGCCAAACCTGATTATCTCTGGTCTTTATACCGACCATACCGGCCAGACGATGAACGTACTGGCTACTGCATTACCGGGCATGTTCTGTCTCTTGGTGGGTGTACTGTCGGTCATTGTCCTAAGACGGCTGCTGCCAGAACGCCAAGCGCCGGAAACGGCCTTTGAGCGTGCTTCCGATTTTACAGTGGAGCTAATGGTTCCTGCCGACAACCCCTACATTGGCAACACCATGAAGGAAGCTGGTCTAACTGAGGTGCAGGGGGGCAGTCTGATTGAACAGATACACTTCGACGGCGAAGTGTCGTCGCCAGTTAATGGCGACGACGTGCTGATGGGCGGCGACCGACTGGTGTTTGCCGGACAGATAGACGAACTGCTCGGCCTGCGCAAGAGCCACCACTTTGTCATTGCCGACCACCCGGTGTTCAGTACGTCGGAGCTTGACCGCAGCCGCAAGCTGCGTACTGCCTTCGTCACCTTCGGCAGCTCACTGGCAGGCGCCACCCTGGGCGAAAGCGGATTCGAGCGCAGTAACAACATGACGCTGGTGGCCGTGGCACGCAGCGGCCAACGCATCAACGAGTCGCCACGCAACGTGGTGTTGCAGCCTGGCGACACACTGCTGCTGGAGTGTCCGCCACGCATGGAGATGAATACTGACAACATGAATGCGCAGCTGCACTTCTTCGACTCTGACCAGATTCCGTACACTGGGCGCCGCACATTGGTATCGTCACTCATCATGCTGGCCATGGTGGTGGTCTCGGCCTTGGGCGTGATGCCGCTGCTGCAGTGTGCCTTCCTGGCAGCCTTCGCCATGCTCATCACCCGCTGCTGTAACGTGGAACAGGCCATAAAATCAATCAACTGGGACATTCTGATGGTCTTTGCCGGCTCGGTAGTATTAGGACTGGCCATACAGAAGACGGGCATTGCCGAGCGAATGGCCTTCGGCATTCTCGACGTGTGCGGCACAAACCCACTGGTGGTCATGACGGCCATCTGCTTTGTGGGCACTTTCATCACTGAATTTATCAGCAATACGGCTGCCGGGGCCATGTTCTTCCCCATCATGTACGAGGCCGCCGAGAAGCTGGGCTACGAGCCGTTCCCATTCCTGATAGCCCTCATGATCAGCGTCAGCAGCAGCTTCGCCACGCCCATCGGGTCACCCACACACATGTTGGTGTACGGCCCGGGCGGCTACCGCTTCAGCGACTTCATGCGCATAGGACTCCTGATGAACCTTATCATACTGGCTGCCAACATCTTTATTGTCAATGTGGTGTATCCACTGACTACACTATAAGAAAAAAGCAACAAAAAACAGAACTTACATTTGGCAATATGAGGAAAAAACGCTACCTTCGCGCCTAATTACTAATGTTCAACAACAAATGCGACAAAGAATAGACTGCTTTCTGGCCTGCGACCAGTGGAAAAATGTGGAACATACCGTTGCACAGCTTCGCGACAACAAGACCATACAACATATTTACCTGTTAGTAAGCAAGGACTTTGCCCAGCAGCAGACAGCACCCAAGGACTGCCGACTGCTGCCGGTGGAGAACCTGACGAGTACGAGAACCATGATGCGCATTGCCGAGAACGCATCGGCCGACTACGTGCTGCTGTGTACCAAGTCGCTGCCGCTGACGCTTGGACCCGCCGCACCGGAGCGACTGTTGCAAGTGGCCAGCGACTCAAATGCCGCAATGGTTTATAGCGACAGACTGGTGGAACACTCAACACTCAGCACTCAACAACCAACCACACCCCACCCTGTCATCGACTACCAGACTGGCTCGCTGCGCGATGACTTCGACTTCGGGTCGTTGCTGCTCATCAAAACGTCGCTCATGCATAAGTTTGCCACCACCGATACTGAGCGCGAATACCGCTATGCAGGGCTCTATGCGCTCAGACTCTTCCTGAGCCGTGAGGGTACGCTGTTCCACCTGAACGAATACCTCTACACCGAGCAGGAAACCGACACGAGGGCAAGCGGTGAGAAACAGTTTGACTACGTGAACCCCGCCAACCGCGAGGTGCAGATAGAAATGGAACAAGCTGTCACGGCACATCTGGAAATCATTGGCGCTACCACCGATACGCTGTCGTACAGGGAACCGGACTTTCAGGAACAGGAGTTCCCCGTGGAAGCGTCGGTCATCATTCCTGTCTTCAACCGCGAAAAAACAATTGCAGACGCCGTGAACAGCGCCCTGTCGCAACAGACAACATTCCCTTATAACGTCATTGTGGTGAATAACCACTCTACTGACCGGACAGGTGAGATTCTGAAAGCAATGGAGAATCCGCAACTGATAGTACGTACTCCGGAAAGAACAGATTTGGGCATTGGCGGCTGTTGGAACTTGGCCATCAACGACGACCTGTGCGGACGCTTTGCCGTGCAGTTGGACTCTGACGACCTATACTCCAGCACGAAGACACTGCAAACCATCGTAGATGCCTTCCGACGACAGCATGCCGCCATGGTCATTGGTTCTTACCGCATGTGTGACTTCGAGCTGAACACGCTGCCGCCAGGACTTATTGACCACAAGGAGTGGACTGACGAAAACGGACCTAACAATGCCTTGCGCATCAACGGGCTGGGAGCGCCACGCGCCTTCTTCACACCACTGCTGCGCCAGATTCAGTTTCCGAACACCTCCTACGGAGAGGACTATGCACTGGGGCTTATCTTCTCACGCCACTACCGCATAGGGCGCATCTACACCGAGCTGTACCTCTGCCGCCGCTGGGGGGGCAACAGCGACGCTGCGCTGAGCATTGACAAGATAAATGCCAACAACCTCTATAAAGACCGGTTGCGCACCTTAGAGGTGCTGGCCCGCCAACAAATGAGGCTGGGCAAGAAAGGCATCATGCCCGACTCCAGCCTGCAGCGCTTCTTCAACCGACAGTTGGAAAAGTGGGATGATGCCCGACAGCGCTACCGCGAACTGAGAAACGTGGAAACACGCGAACTGACGGAAGAGTCGTTTACCATGCAGGTGCAATGGAACCCGTCACGCATCGTGTCAACAGGGGCCAAGATGGATTCGAAGACGCTGGCAGAGCGGCCCTGCTTCCTCTGCGAGCAGAACCGCCCGCAGGAACAAATCAAAAAACAGTTGGAAGACCGCTTGGAACTGTTGGTCAACCCCTACCCCATTCTGCCTACCCACTACACCATTCCCACCGTCAGTCACCAGCCTCAGCGCATAGAGAAGCTGTACGGTGAAATACACCGCTTGCTGACAGAATATCCGGAACTGATGGTGTTCTACAACGGGCCACGCTGCGGCGCTTCGGCACCCGACCATGCACACCTGCAGGCCGGCACCAGCGGTGTGCTACCCCTGCAGAATGCCTGGCAGCGACTGAGCCGAAACCTCACCCCACTCACCGCTCCACTCGCCCAGCAGGGACGCCTGCTTGAGCAAGAACCCTCAACACTCAACGAGAAAGAAGGCATCTTCCTCATTGACAACTACCCTTGTCCGGCACTGCTCATTCGTAGCCGGACGGAAGAAACGGACAGGAAGCTCTTCAAGCAACTGTATAAAGCCATGAAGGATGAAAACACTGAGGCCATGGAAGAACCCCCCATGAACATTGTGAGTTGGCGGACAGGCGAAAACTTCATGAGCGTAGTGTTCCCTCGCAGAAAGCACCGCCCCAACTGCTACAGTGCCGAGGGAGACTGCCAGTACCTCATTTCGCCGGGAGCACTCGACATGGCGGGGCTGATGATTACCCCCCGGCAGGAAGACTTCAAACGCATCACCCCGGAAATAGCCTTCGGCATACTGCGTGAAGTGTCGGTGACCAAGGCCGAATTGGAACGCATCATAGAACGGCTGAAGGAGCCATCGAAATATAAACCGCAACCCGCGATGCCCAACCCGCAACACTCCAAACAACCGGAGGTCAGCGTGGGCATTGTCAGCGGACAAAAGATTCACTTCAAGCTGAACATGTCCTACTCTGCAAAAGGAGAAACCATTGAGGGCGAGCAACTGGTGGAGTTCAGCGAGGGCGGCATTCTGTGGAACGGTAACCAATATCGCGAACTGACCTTCACGCCACAACAGCCTGAAGCTTCCTTCTCACTCTTCGACGTGACCATTGGCGTCAACTTCCACTGGGAGCGCAAGGAGACGCAGGTGTTCAACGGCACCTTGCGACTGGTGGTAGAGGCCGACAAGATTACAGCCATCAACCTGCTTCCCGTTGAGAAATACTTAGTCAGTGTCATCAGCAGCGAGATGAGTGCCACTAGCAGCATTGAACTGCTCAAGGCCCACGCCGTCATCAGCCGGTCGTGGCTGCTGGCACAAATGGAGAAACGCCGGCAACTGAACGGAGGGCAAAACAGTTTCTTCTCGTTTATTAAGAAAGACGACGAACTGATACGCTGGTACGACCGCGAGGACCACCAGATATTTGACGTCTGTGCCGACGACCACTGCCAGCGCTACCAAGGCATCACCAAAGCCAGCAACCGCAGCGTGGATGCCGCCGTAAAAGCCACAAGAGGACAGATTCTCATGTACGAAGGCGAGATTTGTGATGCCCGCTACGGCAAGTGTTGTGGCGGCATGACAGAGGAGTTCCAATACTGTTGGGAAAACATACGCAAGCCCTACCTGATGGCCATACCGGACAACCGCATCGGTAACCGCATAGCAGACTTGTCGAAAGAGGAAAACGCCGTCAAGTGGGTACGAAGCGCACCTGATGCCTTCTGCAACACCAAGGACAAAAACATCCTGTCGCAAGTGCTGAACGACTACGACCAGGAGACCACCGAGTTCTACCGTTGGAAGGTGGAATACACCCAGGCAGAGCTGACCGCCCTGATCAGCGAGAAACTGAAAATGGACTTAGGAACCATTACTGATCTCATCCCCTTGGAGCGCGGAAAGAGCGGACGAATATGGAAACTGAAAATTGTTGGCACGAAACGGTCGTTTACCATTGGTAAAGAACTGGAAATTCGCCGTACACTGAGCGAGAGCCACCTGTACAGCTCAGCCTTTGTGGTTGACAAGCAGGACAACAAGTTTATCCTGACGGGAGCCGGCTGGGGACATGGCGTTGGCCTCTGTCAGATTGGTGCCGCCGTGATGAGTACACAAGGATATAATTACGATCAAATACTTTTACATTACTACCGTGGAGCAGAAATTAAGAAAATCTATTAGTCCCTGGGCATGGATACCTTCACTTTACGTTGCTGAAGGTCTGCCCAACGTGGTTGTTATGACCGTTGCTGTGGTCATGTATATGCAGCTCGGCATGAGCGACACCGAGATAGCCCTTTACACCAGTTGGTTAGGACTGCCTTGGGTCATCAAGCCCTTCTGGAGCCCCTTTGTTGACTTATACAAAACCAAGCGCTGGTGGGTGCTCACCATGCAGGCCCTGTTGGGCTCGGCACTTGCTGGCGTGGCTTTCACGCTGAACACGCCCCTATGGTTTCAGGGCACCATGGCCTGCTTCTTCCTCATGGCATTCAGCAGTGCCACCCACGACATTGCTGCCGACGGTTTTTACATGCTGGAACTCGACGACCACCAACAAACCTGGTTCGTGGGCATACGTAACCTGTTTTATCGGTTAGCCGTCATCTTCGGCAATGGCGTACTCATTCCTGTAGCCGGCATCTTGCAGGTGTATTTTAAAGACCAGACAGCCTTTACCTGGAGTCTGGTGTTTTACGGACTGGCAGCCCTCTTCATTGGCATCTGGCTCTACCACGCCTACGTCATGCCACGCCCCAAGGCAGACCAGCGCCATCAAACTTCTTTCAAAGAAGTGGCCTCAGGCATTCTACCCATGTTTGTCAGCTACTTCAAGAAGTTCCCCGTCAAGGAAACTGTATTCGCCATGCTGTTCCTGTTGCTCTACCGGTTCCCCGAAGCCCTGCTCACCAAGATGAGCCTCACCTTCCTGCAGCGCCCCAATTCAGAGGGTGGACTGGGCCTTTCGCCTCAGGAGTTCGGACTGGCTAACGGCACGGTGGGACTCATTGGACTCATGCTCGGAGGCATCGTGGGTGGATGGTTGGCCAGCCGCGACGGTCTGAAGAAGTGGCTGTGGCCCATGGTGTGCGCCATCACCCTGCCTGATATTGTCTATGTCTATATGAGCTATGCCATGCCCCATAACCTCGTGCTCATCTCCTCGTGCCTGTTCGTCGAACAGTTTGGCTACGGACTGGGCTTCACAGCCCTGACACTCTACATGCTCTACTTTAGCCAAGGACAGTTCAAGACCTCCCACTATGCCATCTGCACAGGCATTTCCTACCTCGGTCTGATGTTGCCGGGCATGGTGTCAGGTTGGATGAAGGACAGCATGGGCTACCAGACCTTCTTTATCGTTGTCATGGGCTTGTGCATCATCACGTTCTTAGTGGCAGCCTTCATTCGAATCGACCCTGAATTTGGCAAGAAGAAAGAAGAATAGGAAAATCCCTACCGCGAAATAGGAGAAATCACTTGCCATGTCGGGTATTTCTTTTTATCTTTGCAGCAGAAAAAAGAATTACTCACCTTTAAAAAGAAGAACTATGAAGAAGTTTTATACCAATATCGCAGTAGCACTCATGGCAGTGTTCACGATGACCGCATTGACGAGTTGTGACCGTGACTCCGACATCGCTTACGACCTCGACGGTATTTGGCAGGGAACCATCATCGGCAACTACTATGCTGACCGTTACGGCACCACTCGCACCGACTACGACACAGAAATACGCTTCTACCAGAATGGTGTCTTCTCACGTGGCGGAACAGGCTACGAGATAGACCGCGAGAGCTGGACCGGACACATCTCGCAATTCGATTTTGAATGGAGAGTGCGCGACGGACGTATCTACATCACCTACGACGATGGTTATCGGGTCGTTATTCGTGACTGGGAGACCTACTATGTGGGCAACACGATGCGATTCCGTGGCTACTTTGATGACTACGAAACTGGTGAACAGATGGCATCGTTCAACCTGGTAAAGGTAGCAGAACGGTATTCCTACGCTAACAACATGGTGAAGAACGACAGCATCACCATCACCAAATAAAGCCCAAATAAAGCAATCAGGCAGCCCGACAAAGGCTGCCTGATTTGATTATATGCCCAATCCTCCACTGAACCCGGCATCTATAGCCTTACTCTGCAGGATGCGTGAGTGAGGCGGTACATCGTGCGTCAGCCAGATGTTACCACCGATGATAGAATCATGACCGATGGTGATACGTCCTAAGATAGAGGCATTTGAATATACCGTCACATGATCTTCGAGGATGGGGTGTCGCGGAATGTTCAGCATATTGCCATTCTCGTCATATTTGAAACTCTTGGCACCGAGGGTAACACCCTGATACAATGCCACATGGTTACCAATAATGGTCGTTTCGCCGATTACCACACCCGTACCATGGTCAATGGAGAAGTACTCGCCAATCTGTGCACCGGGATGGATATCAATACCTGTCTTGGAGTGTGCCTGTTCCGTAATGATACGTGGAATAACAGGTACCTGCATCAGGAACAGCACATGGGCAATACGGTAGTGAGTCATGGCAATCAGCGAGGGATAGGAGTAAATCACTTCCCCATAATGGGTGGCAGCAGGGTCATTGTTGAACATTGCTTCCACGTCCGTATATAACAGGCGCTTCACTTCCGGCAGTTGGTCAATGAAGTCCAGTGCCAACTGCTCTGCCTTGACCATTGCCTCATCCTCGCTCATACAGCTGCAGAACAGCAAACCGCGGGCTATCTGTGCATTCAGCAACTTATACAACACCTCCATGTTCACACCGATATGGTAAGCCCTGATTTGTTCGTTGGGCTGGCGCCTGTGGAAGTAGTCGCTGAACAAGATATCCCTCACCAGAGTCACCATACGCTCCACATCCTCCACAGAAGGCATGGGTGCCGACCCTTCCGGCATCATACTGTCCTCCATCTCCGAGTGTTTCGTGAGAATGGCAACGTTCTTCAATAATATTTCATTTACATCTTTCTCCATACTGATAACTGATAACCAATAACTGATAACTAAAACCTAATAACTGTATTCCTCTACGCCACCCCAGGTCGTATCCACCATGATGGAGCTGGACGTATTGTCGCCTCCCGGTTCATCGGGGTTATCCGGGTTCCCCCCCGTAAAAAAGTTTCCGGAGAACTGCGTTATCATGTTACGCTCCATGACCGCCTTCACCTCCTTGGTATAAAGAGCAGTGCCATTAGCATCCTGTGCCTCTACCTTGAAGGTCACTTGCTGCCCGTTGGAATGAGGGAAGGTATAGAGCTCAAACACCAGGGGCTCACCATCGGTCGATTCATCCAGTTCGAAATAAACTTTCTGCTGAGAATTTGCATTGCCACTTCCCGTTGTCACGTCCAACTGGGCACTTCCACCGGTATAATAGAAGTAGAAACGCTTCACGTTGCTCGGCTTGCCGTCTTCCGTCATGAAACGAAGCATCGCCGTAGCCCTCTCCAGGGTATAACCGCGCTCGTTCATGTTGCCCGACACCTCCAAGTCACCATAATAATAAAAGGTATCCGTGAATCCTGTACCTCCGGAAGCCGTCACGTTGGAGAACTTTATCTGGTTAGGCTTCGTGGTCGTCGGGTTGGCATTACCGCTATGTCCCAGTATCAGTAGCTGATAGTGGCCTTCGTCCAGTGTCATCGTAGTAGAACCATAACCACTGTCACCCAGTTTCTGGTTATCATACTTCACGCGCTGTCCGTCCTGATACACAGCAAAGCATAACCTGCTGCAAACCTGCTCAACAGGCTTCTCGCCTCGTGTAACCGCCTCATTGGCAAACGCCTCTACTCCGTCAACGGTCAGCACAACATTGCCGACAGCCTTTGTCGTTGACTTTTCCTGATCAAGAATAATCTTTTCACAACTATTCAGCAACAGCAGGCAAAAACCTGCTATACCCATAGTACGAATCACATCTCTCATAGTATGTCCTAAATAGTAATTGTGGAGATGGAGGGGTTCGAACCCTCGTCCGAACAAGGAAACCATACGCTTTCTACACGCTTATTCCAGTCTTCGGTTTTCGAGCGACGACAAGACCTGGACCACCAATCGTCACCTTATCCTCTAAAGTTTCACCCCTGCATCGAGGCCTGCAAAGGCTATTTCCGATTTAACCTGCGCCGCCTGATCTCCGGATTCGGAACAACATCCTCGGGGCGACGTCTCGTTCTCCTACCTTGTAAGAGAATTAAGCTCGTAATCTACTGTGCTTCGATTAAGCAGCGAGAGCATACTTATTGTTGCCAATTAATTTTCTGTTCACTCAGTTTAAGGAGCTAGCCAACGAGGCTCCGCGTGCTTACGTACCATCTCATCTTGCCGTCAAATCCAGTCATCCCCGGTTTTGTTAAGCGTCGAGTGCTAAGCGTTAAACGCCGTACGTTGGCTGCAAAAGTACGAATATTTAGGAAAAGGACAAAATAAATTTGAAAAAAAGTGGCATGAATAACAATAAAATGGCAAAAAAGATGTTAATAAATAGTATTACTATACATATTCATGTAAGAAATGAAACGATATATTCTACTTTTAGGATTGTTTTTGGCCATATCCACAACAGGTATGGCCCAGTCAATGACTGACCAGCAGGTCATGCAGTTTGTTATTGAGCAGCACCAGCAAGGTGTCAGCCAACAGCAGATTGTCACCAAGCTCATGCAACGTGGCGTGAACATCGACCAAATCAAGCGGGTTCGCAAAAAATACGAGCATCAGATGCGGAACGGCGGCTTGGGAGTGGTCAACACCACCACTGAGCCCGACAACCGTCTGCGTCAGAACAACGCCCCTGACCCTAACTCCACGACATTCCGTCAGGCAGGTGACCCCACCATGAGGTATAACAACACCTACGATGAAAACGACCCACAATACATGGCCATCCGTGGCGAGCTTAACAGTTTCATGCCTGACACACTTGACATGGAACGGATGCGTATGGAACAGAACCGCAAACGCGTCTTTGGTCGCGACATCTTCAATAACCACAATCTGACATTTGAACCGAACGTCAACATTGCCACCCCCCAGAACTACGTCTTAGGACCTGGCGATGCTGTCAACGTTGACGTCTGGGGTGCTTCACACAACTCATTCCAGAGCACCGTATCACCCGATGGCACCATCCATATTGAAGGTTTCGGGCCCGTCAGCGTCAGCGGACTGACCGTCGAACAGGCCAATGCCCGCCTGCGCTCCCAGTTAGGAGCCCGCTATCAGAGTTCTAAAATACGTCTCACCGTCGGTCAGACAAAGACCATCATCGTCAATGTCATGGGCGAGGTCAACGTCCCCGGCACCTATACCCTGTCCGCTTTCTCCACCGTGTTCAATGCCCTGTATATGGCAGGTGGCATCAGCGAGATTGGTACCCTTCGTAACATCAAGGTTTTTCGAAACAATCGCCAGATATCCACAGTCGATGTCTATGACTACATCCTCAACGGCAAGCAGACCGGCAATGTCCGTCTGGCCGACAACGACGTCATCATCGTCGGTCCCTACGAGAGTCTGGTCAACATCACCGGCAAGGTGAAGCGCCCCATGTATTACGAAATGAAGAAGACCGAGAGCGTCGGTGCCCTGCTCAACTATGCAGGCGGTTTCACAGGCGATGCCTACAAGAAGTCCGTCCGTATCATCCGCAAAACCGGCCAGCAGTACTCTGTCTTTAACGTCAGCGAGTTCGACATGGCCAAGTTCCCCGTCAGCGACGAAGACTCCGTAAGCGTTGACTCCGTTCTGCCCCGATTCGCCAACATGATAGAGGTGAAGGGAGCCGTCTTCCGCCCAGGTATGTACGAGGTAGGCGGCAACATTCAAACCGTCCGTCAGCTCATAGAAAGTGCGGAAGGCGTGACCGAGGAGGCCTTCACGCCCCATGCCATTCTGCACCGCATGAAGTCTGACCGTACCCTTGAGATGATGGCCATCGACCTTCAGGGCATCCTGAACGGCACCGTGAGCGACATTCCCCTTCGCAATGAAGACGTCCTCTTTGTTCCTACCAAGAAGGACATGCAGGAAGAAAAGACCATCACCATTCATGGTCAGGTTCGCAACCCAGGAGTCTATAAATATGCCGACAATGAGACCCTTGAGGACTTTGTCCTTCAGGCAGGCGGTCTGACTGATGCAGCCTCCATTGTCAAGGTCGATGTGGCCCGTCGTCTGAAAAACCCGTCAGCCACGACAGCCCCCGATAGCATCGCCCAGACGTTCTCCTTCGCCCTGAAGGACGGCTTTGTCATCGACGGCGAGACTGGTTTCAAGCTGCAGCCTTTCGACGAGGTCCATGTACGTACCAGTCCCGGTTACACGCGTCAGCAGAATATCCGTGTAGAAGGTGAAGTCAATTTTGAAGGCACCTATACCCTCAGCATGAAAAATCAGCGTCTCAGCGATGCCATTAAGATGACAGGCGGTCTGACCACCTTCGCCTATCCTCAGGGAGCCCGTCTGGAGCGCCGCATCACCCCAGAAGAGCGACTCCGCATGCAGACCGTGCTAAAGATGGTCAACACCCAGAGTGGCGACTCTATCGATGTCTCCCAACTCGAACTCGGCAACACCTACTATGTTGGCATCCACCTCGATGAGGCACTTGCCAATCCCGGCAGCGATGCAGACGTTGTGCTTCGCGAAGGCGACCGTATCATCGTCCCCGAATACACCAACACCGTCAAAATCAGTGGCGACGTCATGTTCCCCAACACCGTATCTTACCAAGCCGGCAAAAGCGTGAAATACTACATTAACCAGGCAGGCGGCTGGGGCAACCGTGCCAAGAAGAGCCACACCTATATTATATATATGAACGGCACTGTAGCCCGTGTCGGCTACGGCACCAAGATTGAGCCCGGCTGTGAGATTGTCGTGCCCAGCAAGCCCAAGGGCAACCGCATGACCCTGCCCGAAATCCTGTCTATTGGCTCTGGTACCGCCTCCATTGCCACCATGATTGCATCCATCGCCAACCTGCTGAAATAAGCATCTTCGTTCCCCGGCTAAACCGCAAACTCATGCGTTTTAGCCGGGGGACGTGTTAAATATTATTATAAGATAATTATTATAGTATGATAATTATATAATAATAATTACCTTTGCATGCGTAAAAACTGATCATATGATTACAAATCCATTCATTCTCTATGGCTATGAGTCTGAAAAGTATTTCTGCGACAGGAAACAGGAAACGGAAAAGTTACAGAGTCTCATCGTTAACGGCAACAATGTGGCTCTGATAGCCCCTCGACGTATCGGTAAGACCGGACTCATCGAGCACTTGTTCCATCAACAGGAAATAAGTCAGAACTACTATACATTCTTGATTGACATCTATGCCACCAAGAACATGGAAGAACTGACTCTTGCATTGAGCACTTCCATGCTGTCAGCCTTACGCCCTCACGGGAAAAAAGTGATGCAACAGTTTGTTAACTTCCTGGTGTCGCTACGGACAGGTGTCACCTTCGATGCCATGGGCAATCCTTCCTGGAACCTTGAGATTGGCAACATCAAACAGCCACAAATCACCCTCGATGAGATTTTCCAATACATCAACAACGCCGGCAAGCCCTGTATTATAGCCATAGATGAGTTCCAAACCGTCAGCAGCTACAACGACAGCAAAGCAGAAGCAATCCTCCGAACATACGTACAACATTGCAGAAATGCCCAATTTATCTTTTCCGGTTCACAGCGGACAATGATGGCTGAGATTTTCAACAGCCCCTCTCGCCCCTTTTACCAAAGCACCTCTATGATGAACATTGGCAGTATTCCCATTGACAAATATGCACCATTTGTACGGAATCTTTTTATAGAAGCCGGGAAAACCATCAAGACAGAGACCGTTGCCTCCATATATCAACAATTTGATGGTATCACTTGGTATATTCAGCGCATGATGAACGAGCTTTTTTCCATGACACCACAAGGCTCGGAGTGTACGTTAGAAATGACTCATGAAGCCATCAGGAACATCCTGCGTGCCAACGAGTTCTCATATCAATCAACACTTTTCCAATTACCACCCAAGCAAAAGGAACTGCTCATTGCAATTTGCAAGGAAGGCAAAGCACAAAATTTAACATCCTCAGCCTTTATCAAAAAATACCACCTTCCAGGCAGCAGCAGCGTACAATCAGCTACCAAAGGACTACTTGAAAAGAACTTTATTACTGCCACATTAGGCGTTTATGAAGTATATGACAGGTTCTTCTCCATGTGGCTGACACAACAAGCATAGGAAAATATCCCCAAGATTATCTCATAAGCGCAATAAATACAACTTCTCACGCGTTATTATAATAACATGTAAACTTTTCTTATGGAAGAAACGAAGAAACAACCAGAAATCATCGACCTAAGAGTCGTGATGAGTAAGATATGGAAGAACAAAAAGCTCTTCTTATATGTTTGGATTATAACATTTATCCTATCATGTCTATGGATTCTTCCCCAACCAAGATATTACGTTGCAGAAGTTTCTGTAGCACCTGAATCAGCATCAAATGAAGGCGGAGGGAGCCTTGCTTCATTAGCTTCAAGTTTTGGAGTTAATATCGGAAATGGTTCAACTGATGCCATTTATCCACAACTATATCCAGAGTTATTCAACTCCACTTCTTTTTTGGTTAAGCTACTTGACATCAAAATAAAGACATTGGACGGGGACATACAGACAGATTACTTTACATACTTGAAGGATTACCAAAAAAAGAATTATATATTGCTTCCATTCCTTTGGCTCAAAAAAAATATAACATCCCTTTTTGAGAAGGAAGAAGAGGGGGAAATTCCTGGAAAAGCCGGTCAACGTTTTGACCCTTTCCAATTATCCAAGAAAACCAGTATAATTGTTGAAAAAGTCAGTAACAACATCAGTTGTACTTATAGTAGAACAACAGACGTAGTAACTATTTCGGTAAAAGACCAAGATCCGTTGGTATGTGCACTCTTAGCTGACAGTGTCAAAGAACACCTGCAAGTATATATCACTGATTATCGTACTAAAAAATCAAGAATAGACTACGAATATTATAAAAGACTGACTGCTGAGGCTAAAGTTGAATATGAAAAAGCCCGTCAGCGCTACGGCAGTTACGCTGATGCCAATATGGACATTGTACTGGAAAGCTATCGTGCCAAGCGAGATGACTTGGAAAACGATATGCAACTAAAATACAACACATATAGCACATTAAACACACAGTTACAGGCAGCTATGGCAAAAGTGCAGGAGAATACTCCAGCTTTCACCACTCTGACAAATGCCACTGTGCCGATAAAACCTGCAGGTCCCAAGCGTATGATTTTCGTAGCCGCCATGCTGTTCTTGGCCACCTGCGGCACCATCGGCTATCTATTCCGTACTGAGCTGAAAGAGTGGTTCTAACCCCTAACTTTTGCAGGTATGACGCAACGACAACAGATAGCTACACTCTATGTTTCCACACTTGGCGGTGTGTTATTGGGCGTTTTGGCATCAATTGTCAATACGCGGTTTCTAGACCCTGCCGACTATGGCGACGTGCGTTATGTGCAGAACATCATCAACTTTGTTGCTACATTTCTTATCTTCGGCTATTTCCTCTCCGGTGCCCGATTGATGGCACTCTCTGACGACAGACAATACGTAGGTCGTGTAAAAGGAATGATGATTATTATCCTTGCCTTGGCCTGCATAGTATTGAGCATTGCTATGCCTGTAAACTATTTCCTGCATACCGACAGACCTGCCGTAGCCATGCTTTTTCTGGTATCGATGCCCGTGTGTTTCTATCCCCTGCTGCTCAACTATATTGACCAGACTGCACAGGGCGACAATCAGATTGGACATTTAGCAGTAGCTCGCATTCTACCCTATTTATTCTATGTTCCTATAGGTTATTTCTTCTACTCCCATTATGGTGCCACACCTACCAAGATGGTACTGCTGCAATGGGGTATCTATTCTGCAATATACATTGGTATCATCATTGCCACTAAGCCATTATTCCGAGGACTCAAACCCATTTGGATAAAACTGAACGAAGAGAACCGTAACTATGGAATCCAACTCTACATCGGCTCATTGGTAATGGTATCCACCAATTATCTAGCAGGCATCTCTCTTGGCTATTTCAATGAGGACAACAGTGAAGTAGGTTTCTATACCTTGGCACTGACAGTGACAACGCCATTGGCAGCATTACCTACTATTGTAGGAACGTCTTATTTCAAGAAGTTTGCCAAGCAACCTTCCATACCTAAGAAGGTGATTGTAGCCACAGTTGGTATGACAGCCGTAACCTGCGTGCTCTTTATCCTCTTGATACGCCCCATCGTAGAATTCCTCTATTCTCAACGTTATGCGGTGGTCGGCACTTATGCCTCAATCCTTTCGGTAGGCTATTGTATTCATGGATTGGGCGACATGTTCAACCGCTACCTTTGCTCGCATGGGCAAGGAGTATCCGTTCGAAACGCAAGCATTGCCAATGGTGTATTCAAAGTTTTGGGTTATACTGGATTGGTGGCAATTTTCAACACCAACGGTGCTATTGCCACTACCATTATCTGTGATATAGTTTACTTCTCGTGCCTCATGTATTATTACACCAGATTCACCAAACAGCCTGCCAATGGATAATTACAAACTTATCATATTCGGTGCCGATTGGGATGTCTATCTGACTGCATACAAGGAACTGATAGACAACCCGCACATAACGTATATTTCTACGTTTAGGCCAAGAGGGCTTTGGGGGCAGGTACAAAGAATTCAGTTCAATCCTAAGCTAAACCATATCATCAACATTCCTGGCAAAAGTTGTTGGAACAAATATTACCTTCGCAATATCAAAGGTGAGAAGCTTTGTTTTCTCATAATGGAAAAATGGCTCAGGCACGAAAGCGGGATGAGGCTTCTTCCATTCCTCAGAAAACATTATCCACAGGCTAAAGTTGTATGCTTTACTCAGGACCTGATTAAAACTATTATTGATAAATACACTGGAAAGGAGATAGACACAAACTATATCAAAAGATACACTGATTTGTTTATCAGCTATGACGAGGCCGACGCAAAGAAATATCAACTCGCCTGCCATTCCACCGTTTTTTCGTCATTAAAAGATGTGATTATACAACGTGAAAATCACTATGATCTTTTTTTCCTGGGACGTGACAAAGGCAGACTTCCCCTGCTCTTTAAAATCTGCAAAGAGGCAAATAGAAGAGGACTGCGATGCAAGTTCGTAATGATAGAAGTGCCACAAGAACAAAGAATAACGTGCGAAGGAATTGAGTATGCAGACAGCGAGATTACATATGCCGATAATCTGAATATGTGCGCACAATCGCGCTGCCTCGTGGAACTGACTCAGCAATCCGCGTCCAGCTCCACCTTCCGCACTTGGGAGACAATCATGCTAAACAAAAAGCTACTGACAAATAATCTGCAAATAAAAAAAACAAATATTTACGACAGACGCTACATCTCAGTATTTCAAGACAACGATGATATTGATTGGGACTTTATCGAGAAAGACAACGATTTTTCTAAAAACAATCCCTTTCAGGAACAGATCAGACCTAAAGCACTTGTGCGATTCATTGAAGAAAAGTTACAAATAAACATTTTGCAGGCATGAGTATATTCTATCTGATATTTACCATATTAGCAGCATATTTTTCTTTCCGATACGATGGAATAGAAGAATACAACAGCCACAAGCAGCATCGTCTATGGTTCATGTGCGGCTATCTAATTTGTCTATCAGGATTCAGTTACGGACTGGGTGGAGACAAGTTTGCCTACATGCAGTATTATGAAGAATATCCTGATAGCTTATCCGAAGCAGGCGAATTTATCTGGCTTGAATTTATGGCCAAAGGACATATGCCTTTATGGACATTGGTCAATATTTTTGCCAAAAGTGTGTTTGGTTCTTTCTATGCGGTACAAATTATTGAGAGTGTTGCCATCAATGTGGCCGTTTGCTTCATAGTAAGCAAATACACACACAGGTTCTTTCTATTCTTGTTAGTTTATTTCTTCACGCTACAATATTTCATTTTCAATACAGAAGTTATGCGAGAAGGTGTTGCTCAAGCTTTTGCACTCATTGGCATGTACGGATGGATGAATGGAAAGAAATGGCTCTATATAATCACCCTCGTTATTGCAGTATTATTCCACCCATCTGCACTAACAATATTAATCTTCCCACTGATGAGATTCAAGGTCTCACTCAGCACCATTATCTATGGCCTAATAACCGCTTTCTTAATCTGGTTTTTAAGCGATCTTCTCTTGGGAAAAGTAATGCTTTCCGTCGCAGGCGGTCTAGGAGCTATGGTACAGAAAGTATTATTCTACTCTATTAAGGCAAGCAATATTTTTGGTTTTACACGCTCGGTCTTCACCTATCTCATATTCCCACTAATTATCATGTACACAGCAGTCCAGTATGAGGAGAACGACGAACTAAAGAAACAGAAAGAACAAATGATGGCATTTGCACTGGCATTAGGCATCATAGTATGTTCGTTTACTGGTTTTATTAGACTATATAATTCTGTACGTATTTTCTATCTCATCATGATGACTGACTTTATCTATTCTATGTTCAAGCAGAGAAAGCATTTGATTATCCGCCTGTCAACACTGGTTGGGACAATCTTCCTAATCGGTCTGCAATACATGACTCCATACAAGACAACTAACACCCGATTCTATGATTACTTTTTCCCTTATACATGCATCTTAAATGAAGACAAGAGTGTCTTCATCAGGGAAATAGCCCATCAAGAGGCTGTCTTTGAGCAAGAGAGCGATGATAACGTACGTAACATCAAATAGTATCTCCGAAATAAACTTGCAGCAAACTCTTGACTGTATTTTTTACATTAAAATCATCATAGTGCTTCGTGATGGGAAGATGAACCGGATCATTGAACCTATCTATTATACAACGAGTCCACTCTTCAGGGTTATCCAGACTTAAGAATGTACATAATCCCATATCAATTTCGTCAGGCACCAAATCAGATGTCACAATAAAGGTGTTCATCTTCTGAGCCTCAATAAAAGCAATGCTTAGCCCTTCACGTAAACTTGGAGCAATCATCACGTCGGAAATAGCCTGAAGTTCACGTATATTGGAATCAGGAGGCATGCGCTGAACATATTCGCCCATCTGATTCTCAGAGAGATAATCATCAATAGCAGCATCATAGCTTCCCATACCCACAAAAAACATCTTTACATGAGGATAATGTGCATGGACATCTTTCATTACCTGCAGGGCATAGAGTGGGTTCTTGGGTGTTTCCATACGTCCAACAAATATGACGATTTTCTCGTCTTTCAGCCCATAGGTTTCTCTAAGAGCTAAAATATCATAGTTGTTAACATTCCACAAATCGTAATCAATGCCATTGTAAAGCGTTTTTGCCTTGCCTGTACGAAAGGCTTTCTCACCATAAAGATAAATAGTAGCTGCATTGGCACAACCCAAAAAGTCGGTTCCAACATTAAGTAATATGGGACGGGAAATCTTATCAAAGGTACGTGTCAAAAGACGTGCAGGTTGTGTCTTGGCAGTATGACAATGAGACACCAATTTCTTCACACCTGCAAGTTTAGCACATAACAAGAAATAGGCATTTCCATAATAATAATGGCTATGAACTACGTCATATTTTGTCTTCCTACATATCTTATATAGATTGTACATCTGGTACAGACCATCTAATTTGGTTCTATTTCCCTTTTCAGATATAAAAAAGATGCGGCCACCCATTTTTTCTATCTCCGGGCCAAAGATACCCATACCTCCGTTGGTTATCGCAAAATCAAATTGAATCTGCGATCTATCAATAGAACGATAGACATTCATGATAAAGGTACCAATCCCTCCCGCTTCGAGAGACCGCATAATATGTAACACTCTTTTTGGGGTATAACTTTCTTCCATAGCAGGTGCAAAGATACTAATTATTTCTGATAAACATATCCAAATTCAAAAAAAAGTAGTATCTTTGCAAACAAATATAATGAATATGGCAAATCTCAAACGAAAAATTGAAATACTATGCGATGTTGCTCTTGCAAACATCTATAAGATTCGAGTAAAATATGACCTCCAAATACGGCATCGAATAAACGTTTCAAAGAATATCGAACCAACGATTATTGTTTCTTTGACAAGCTATGGGCATCGATTACGTCATAGCGTAGAGTACACCCTCTATTCACTACTGAAGCAGTCACTGAGACCTGGAAGAATCCTCGTCTGGGTCTATGAGGGCGAGTTCTGCAACGAGCTACTGCCCAAGAGTTTGAAACTTCTGGAACAATATGGCATAGAGTTTCACAAGTATCCGAAGGACATTAAATCCTATAAGAAACTTATTCCTGCTTTGGAGAGCTACCCCGAATACCACCACATCGTAGTCGATGATGACATCTATTACACTTCTGAGCTTATAGAGGAACTGTTCGCTCTACATCAGGTTCACCCACAGGCCATTATTGCCCAAGCAGTCGATATTCCACTTTTTGAGAACGATGGAAAAACACTTCTGCCCTATAAGAAATGGAAGCAATATATCACCGTTAGTCCTGACTTTCACTATAACAAACAGACCGTCATGCCAATTGGATTTGGAGGCGTGTTCTACCCCAAAGGGGTATTCGACGTTGAAATCCTTAATTCCGAGACATATCTTCATTTATGCCCTATGGCTGACGATATCTGGTTCTATGTAAATAGCATCAGACTTGGAATCGAAAAAATCAAGGTAATCAATTCAAAAGTACGTTTTCTGCCAGTTGACTTGTTACGCCAATATATTAGTCGTGACCGCCTTACCTCCACCAATCGAAAGAAAAATGAGAACGACACTCAATTAGAAAACCTACTTAATCATTATGACCTTAGAATATGTTGTGAGTAGAAAGTTTGTCTTTTTATTCATGATCTTTGCCTATATTCAAGGCTATTCAATAGAACAACCGGATGACCATGTGCAACTTGACGAGTTTATTGTCAAAGGTGTCTATCGGTGTGACACAAAACTTGACAATGTTCATTATATCATTACTTCAGGCGATCCTATTAGGGCAAATGTGTTTCTTGAGGGCAGAAGGATAAATCTAAAACTGACTAATGAGAATTCTCAAAACGTTGATTGCTATATCGTCTGCAACGGATTCGTTCATCCTTATAAAGAACCTGTTGGAAAAGAAAAAGTCGATTTAAAATACACTTATAAAGAAACTCTTTGCCCGCAAGAATCTTTTGTTTACACAATAGGGCACAGAAGTATGATTCCTGTCATTGGTCATGGAGGTGTACCTGGTAACATAAAAGACAACACATCAATAGCTAGAGCATACTTGGACATGCTATATGCCGGCTTTGATGTCAGCACATGGGGAGGAAATTTCCGTGAAGCTGTGAAGATGATGAAATCTGACCCTAAAAAAGGAATTAAGCTCATCATTGGAGGGGGAACAATTACCGATTACAAAGCATTGGCAGACAGCGCCCAGAAATACAAATCATCTGTTTACGGATATTATATTGGAGATGAACCATTTCTAAAAAAGAACTCTAGCTATCCTACCCATGTCACAATCGATGATTTAATTCCCAAAGCAAATGCCATACGAGCAGTTGACCCATCTGCAAATATTTGTATATGCCTAAATCCTAATTATGGCCCCGAAACAACTAATATAGACAAAACCTATAATAATCAAATGTATTCTGATTATATTGACTCTTGTGTCCAAAAATTAGGACTAGGAACCATTGCATTTGATAACTATTCCATTACATGGTACCAAGGAGAGGATATGCTCAGACGACAATGGTTCGATAATCTAGAGATTATACGCAAGAAAAGTATTAAATATGGCATACCATTTTGCGGATATGTTCTTTCCGCGCAACATCTAAAATACACCATGCCCACATTGGGAACTATGAGGTTACAGATGTATGCGAACTTGGCATATGGTGCAAAATCAATCGCTTATTACACTTATTGTCACAGATATATGCCAGGAGAAGGTTCATACGTGGCACCCATAGATTCATTCGGACAACGAAGAGCGGAACTTTACAACTCCGTGAATCGAGTTAATGAAGAAATGGCACGTATTAGTCCCCTATTTGCAGAAGGAACAGTCCAACAGGTTTACCATATAAATGGTGCACCGTCAAATGAATTGGTCAGGTACATTACGGCTGAGAATTTACCCAAAAACATAAAATCTCTGTATATTAAAGGCAATAAAAGCGCAATTGTCTCCATCATCACAAAAGGAAATGCTTCTTTTCTGGCAATTGTGAATAAGGATTTTAAGAAACCGATAAATCTTCATATCAAGGGAAACAAGGACTTATATCATGTTTCAAAACTGAATCTGGAGAATGAAGAAATAACGACAGGTGACTATACTGTAGAGGCTGGCGACATCATCATTTTCAACTTCTCACAAAGATAATTCAATTATATTGATGACGTTATATATATGCACTTAATAATTTCATAAAAAATGCCCATACAAATTATTTATGAAGAAAAAAGGTGCTCTTTAGAATAATTTTTGTACCTTTGCAGCCGCAAATCAAAAAAACGAGGATGAAAAAAGAGTTAGTATCAGTTATTATGCCTACCTACAATGCCAGCAAATATCTTGCTGACAGCATAGAGAGCATACTCGCACAAACCTATACTAACCTTGAACTTATCATCACAGACGACTGCTCTACAGACAACACTCATAGCATTCTGGAAGAATATTCCAGAAAGGATTCACGTGTAAAAGTGGAATACCTAAAAAAGAACTGTGGACCTGGCATTGCTCGCAACAAATCCATAGAACGAGCCCAGGGACGCTACATTGCCTTCTGCGACTGTGATGACCGCTGGTTTCCTGAAAAGTTAGAGAAGCAGATTGACCACATGACACGGAAGGACTGCGCTCTTTGCAGTTCATCATACCTCATCTGTGATGAAAACAACCAAGTGACAGGCATTAACATCTCGCCTAAGCATCTGACATTGGGAATGATGAAACGTGACAACAAGATTGGCTGTCTGACGGCCATCTATGACATCAAGCGTCTTGGACATAAATTCTACATGCCGGCAATTCGTAAACGTCAGGACTGGGCACTATTTCTGAATATCATGAAAGAATGCCAGATTTGCTTTTGTGTAACTGAACCTTTGGCATATTACAGACAGCGTCAGAATTCTGTTTCCAGCAACAAACTGTCACTTATCAAATACAATGTCGATGTTTATCAAACGGTCTTTGGATATACTAAGATTCGTGCCTATCTTCATTTCTTTTTTAGTTTCCTGCCAACTTATTTCCTGAAGATCCTAAAGAGAAAGAGAGACAGCAAACGCTATCTGGCAAAACAACAGAAATAACGTCTTTACAGCTTCTACTTGGCCACCTTTTCACCACCTTTACAGAATTTTTCCAGACCGTAAACAGCTGTTAACAAAAAGAGGAAATACATAAATTATCCTAAATAGGATTATCCTAATTGGAATAATTATAATATAATATTTATTTGCACTCAACTGCCAGCAGATGATGGGCAGGCTCCTCAATACCCTGAATGGGCATGATCCACAACAACACAGCGCACAAGGGTCCCATGACAGCTCCTACAAGGCTACGCATCTGATCAAAACGCGATTCTTTGCTATTCATATCTATACTGATTGATGATGCTTTGGGGTGCAAATCTCTAAGTTTTTTATAACTCACTGACTATCAATTATCTCTCAAGCCAGTACAGAGGAGAGGTTACGAATTAGTTACATACAGAAGTCCGAAATTCTCCACGATTTGCTTAGGACTCTGATAGCTCTCTATCGACCTCATTTGCGGGTACAAAGGTACAAAAACAATTTCAATTAAAAGACACTTATACCAATAAAACGATTTTATATAGTGCTTTTTAACTCTATGCTGGTTCGCAGAAACCAAAAATCAAGTTGCGAAAGCGATTGCAGCCGTCCGAAGCAGTAACCAGACAAGCAGGTCACATCTTCGGGCTGTCTGGGGAGTAACCGCAATGCAGAGTGCCACCGCCTGATCGGACACGTCCGCTTCAGCCGACGATGCACACTTCATAGTGGTTGTACCCTCTTTCTGTTGGTAGGCTTTCGCAAAACTTGGGAACAAAAGCACAAGGGAGCGACTGCCGTTGATTTGAAAAGCATGTTGGCTTAGTCAGGAAAGTGATTTATATCGCAGGATGAAGCCGTCTTTCGGATGGCGAGGTTGTCGCTATGCAAAAGACGGCTACATCATGCTGTCACGGCTGGAGGGAATGAGTCTGCCATCTTCTTGCAAGCACTGTCGCAATCTGAGATTGGGACGGTGTTTGCAGGAAGCCAGCCGACACGTTCCTGTTCTCCATCCGAAGAGGTGGACTTTCCTGAGAATGGCTTAGAAAGCACCAATGCTTGTTATTGGCTTGGTGATGCCCATTGGTACGGAGTGGCTTGGATTACCAATGGTTTGGTTGCGAAAGCGATTGCTGCCGCCCGAAGAAGTCATCAGACGAGCAAATGACACGTTCGGGCTGTCTGGGAAGTAACCGCAATGAAGAGTGCCACCGCCTGATCGGACACGTCCGCTTCATCCGACGATGCACACTTCATTGTGGTTGTTCCCTCCTTCTGTAGGTAGGCTTTCGCAAAATTCACAAGGTCACGCTCTTAACCGTTAGCCCAAAATGCGATAGATGACCATAGCCATCTATTCCACAAGTCTAACATCTGAAAAGCACATCCAACCGTCGTAAAAGGGATTGATGTTGTCGGTCAAGTCTTATAGCCTTGTCGGTGAAGTTTCACTGATAAGGCCATAAGACACGCCCGACTGTCTGCGGACGAGCGAAAACGGCTGTCCCCATTTGCAAACTGGAAACCGCGAGGGCATTCAGTATCGCAGGTGGGGACAGCCGATTTCTTGTTCTCGCCCGCTTTGTATGGTAGCCTTTTACGAACACTCAACCCATAAAACCACGATGTCCGTTCGCTTCCGCGAAGGAGGGGGAACGGGAGTAGCCTGTATGTATGAATCTCACCGCGAACCTTCGCAGGTATTCCTGTCGCCTGATGTTTGATTGTTCCTACGACAAAGTTAAAAAGCAGATTGGAATGGACAAGTTCAAGCCCCAAGGGGTTTGCGTGAAAATCTCCACACCCGTGAAGGGGTAGTATTTCCAGGCAAAAACTTGTCGAATCCAATCATGCAAACTTTGATAAAGTCGTAGGAACAAACAAACGGCGATAGGAAGACGCAAAAAAAAACGAAGGATTCACGGATTTGAGATTAGTTCACAAGGAACTTCACTTCACAGCTCCTGGATCCGCAAAAAAATTAAAGATTATGGCATACAACATCACATTGACAACAACAGCGGTTATCTGCTATGTCTCATACCGCATCCTCCTGTGGGCAGTCCGCATCCTGTGGTATTGCTTTAGGGCAGTGTTAAACCTCGTCCTATGGCTTATCAGAGCCGCATTTTGGACTATGCTATACCTCACACGTATCATCCTCTAAACTTCCCCGACTATGCTCAAATACGCCATCATGAGTTATATCCCGCAACGCTACATGCGCCGTGCAGACTTCGACACGCAGGACACCATGCGCCATATCCTCGACTTCAAGGCAGGACGCAGGTATGCCACCAAGTGGGCAGCAGACCTTGTGGCAAGGACACTCGCACCGATGGACTTGACAAACACCATCATCGTGTGCATCCCTGCCAGTTGCGAGCAGACAAACAAGCGCAGGTACAAGCGTTTCTCTGCCTCAGTCTGCGCCAAGTGCAAGGCAATCAATGGCTTCGAGCATATCCAAGTCGTAGGCAAGCGTGAGAAAGTGCATATCAGCCGTAGGCACGACAAGCAGACCGCAAGCAACGTTCAGATAGACACCGAATACTTCAACGGCAAGCGTGTCTTGCTGATTGACGACATCTGTACGACCTGTGCCACTGCCAACGCATTCATCGAGCAGATGCAGAAGGCAGGTGCAGACGTGCGCATGACCCTCTTTCTCGCCAAGACAAAGACATATCACAGAACAACAAATTATCAATACAACTGATTATGAACGCAGCAACATTAAGACTGAGCATCAAGCAGTGGGCACCCGAAGACCGCCCCACCGAGAGATTACAGCGTTTGGGCACTGACAGCCTTACGGACGCAGAGTTATTAGCCATCCTCATTGGCAGTGGAACCTCGCAGTACAGCGCAGTGGATATAGCCAAGCACGTATTGGGCAAGTTTGGCGGTAACCTCAACACATTGGGCAAGGCACGTTTCGACGAGTTCGAGGACATCGAGGGCGTAGGCACTCAGACCGCATGTAAGATTATGGCAGCAGTGGAGTTGGGCAGGCGCAGACAGACTGCAACGGCAGAACTTCGCCCCGATATGTCAACCGCTACCCGAATCTACAACTACATGCTACCCAAGATGCAGGACTTGAATCATGAGGAGTTTTGGGTGCTACTGATGAATCAGAACTACAAACTCCTGAAGGCAGAGCGAATCAGTATCGGAGGAATCACCGAGACGAGCGCAGACATTCGCATCATCATGCGTGATGCCGTACTGAATAACGCTACCATCCTTGCCGTCTGCCACAACCACCCCAGCGGAAGTATCAGCCCCAGCAGGCAGGACGATATGCTGACACAGAGCATCCAAAAGGCTTGCCAGTTAATGCGCATCCACTTCCTCGACCATGTTATCGTGACTGACGGAGCGTACGCAAGTTATAGGGAATTGGGAAAACTATAATCATTCATCTAAATACTTATCTATATGGACGCAACAAGAGCATTTAAGGACACCATTCAAGCATACCTTGTGGAAATGGCAACCTATGACACCAACTTTGCAGAGAGGCTTGCAGACCCGAAGAAGAACATCAACGACTGCGTGACCTACATTCTCAACCAAGTGCAGGAAAGCGGATGCAGCGGATTTGAGGATGATGAGATTTACGGAATGGCAGTTCACTACTACCAAGAAGAGAACATCGAAGTCGGCAAGTCTGTGGACTATCTGCATGTGGCAGTTAATCATGTGGTGGAACTGACAGACGAGGAAAAGGCAGAGGCAAGACGGGAGGCAATGGCTCAATACCAAAGGGAGTGCTATAACCGCATTGCCAACCGCAAGAAGCCGACCGCCAAGAGAGAACAGACCGCACAAGTCGAACCAATGCTATTCAATTTCTGACTATGAGACCCAAGAACGATTTTCAGCGCCAAGTTGTGGCAGCAATGAGGAAACTTCGTCCTGCCACCAAGAGACAGATGCAGTGGGGCTACGACAATTCCGTGAACTTCTATGGCTACCGGCTGAAAAGCGGAAAGACCACCTGCATGGAGTGCGGACACACCTTTGTCACAGAGGAAGGCAAAGAAGATGCCGTATGCCCTCACTGCGGAAAGCACCTCACCGTCAAGGACACGAAAAGGCAGAAACTTTCGCAGGTGGGCTATTTCAGCATTATCACCACCCAAGACGGATTGCAGGTACTCCGCTATTTCTTCATCCGTACCCACCAATGGAAGGACGAGAAAACGACCTACACTTGTACTGAGGTCATGCAGAGATGGATAGACAATGACGGGAACACCTGCACTACGTCAAGGCTCCGTGCACCCTTTACCTACTGCGTAGATGACTGGCTCTGCGGTTCAAGCCTTGAAATCCGCACCCACTCAACGGCATTCCCCATCGTGGACGGATGCAGCGTCTATCCTCAGTTTGACACCATCCCCGAACTGAAACGCAACGGCTTTGACGGGAACTTCCACAACACCCTGCCGTCTGCCCTCTTTGAGTCCCTGCTTACAAATGCCAAGACCGAGACACTTGTAAAGGCAGGCTATCACGAACTTGCCCGAAAGTTCATATACGACCGATACAGGGACATTGACCTCTATTGGGCATCCGTGAAAGTCTGCATCCGTAACCACTATGCCATCAATGACGCATCCGTCTGGTGTGACTATATAGACGCACTCCGCTATTTCGGAAAAGACCTGCATAATGCCAAGTATGTATGCCCGACAGACCTCAACGCTGAGCATGACCGATGGATAGAGAAGAAAGCGAGGAAGGATACTGATCAGGACATCAAAGAAAAGACAGAGCAAATCCGAAAAGAGGACGAGAAGTTCCGTGAACTCAAATCCCGCTATTTCGGCATACACTTCACGGACGGACTAATCTGTGTCCATGTACTTGAAAGTGTTGAGGAATACTTGCAGGAGGGTGAGCACATGCACCACTGTGTTTACAGCAACAAGTACTATCTGAAAGAGGATTCACTGATTCTTTCCGCCACCATTGACGGCAAGCGTGTTGAGACAATAGAAGTATCACTCACGACCTTGAAGATACTGCAATGCTATGGTGCATGTAATCAGTTTACCAAGCACCACAAGCGAATCATCAGCCTTGTGAACAGCAACGCAGACACCATCCGACAGAGAATGAAGAAAGCAGCATAAGTATAACCAAGGTGGGAGGGACTGCAAGGAACCTCCCACCACTAAAAACAAATTTGATATGAAAGCAGTTCAAGTTTATTACCAGTGCAAGGGGACTCCTGCGATAGTCCACGCTGACGTAGAAGAAATCCCCTATGAAGAGAAGAGTATCTTCACAAGTCGGGAGTTCCGTTGCCGACACTGTGGAGAAAGATGGGTAGAGGCTATCAACAGCCCGATAATTCTTGACCAAGGTGTAGAAGACCATTTGGACGATTATTTCAGTAACATCATGTATTGTCAGCAGAAGAAGTGACATTCCAACAAATCAAACAACTAAATTTGAAATACAATGACTATTAAGATTGAAAGCATCATCAACCAGTGGGACAGCGAGACGAACGATGTGATAGTCCGTTTCCTCAATCTGCTGACCCTTGCCAAGACACGCAAGGAACTGGAGCAGGCACTGGATTTTACTCCGTTCAAGGAGCAGTTTAAGAAACATCTGTTGTGGGGATGGGGAAGCCGTCACCTTTGGGTAGTGCAACGCTGTCCCTACAACGGCAGCACAGCCGACAAGAGATTACTGATAGTTGAGTTTTAACCATTCAAGAAGAAAGACATTATGCAGTATATTGGCAGATACACAATCCCGACATGGGCTATTGCAGCGATTGAGAACGCAGACTTCAGCGGACTTGACGATATGGACACAGAACTCGTACAGGCATTCATTGATGCAAACTGCAAGGGAGGCTACTACGTTGAATGGGTAGGCATAGACAATCCCTATTTCAGCCGTTACCCCGACATTGGAGGTTTAGCATCAGAAGTCGTTGATGCAGACTTCTATCACGCATAAGTATTAACCACGGTGGGAGTGGTCAGCCATTCCCACCCTTAAACAATAAAGAAAAATGGCAACAACAAGAGCAATCAACAGAACACTGACAGCCAAGACAAGGCAACTCCAGTTCGTTTGGCGGCATAGGATGATGGCAGAGGACGGACAGACAACGGACGGGAAAGCCGTTGAGGTAATCGATGCAGGATTATTCAACCGCAGAGGCAAAGACCCCGATTTCTTCAATGCCAAGTTGAGGATAAACGGCACACTATGGGTAGGCAACGTTTCTGTGATGGAGAACGCATCCGACTGGTATCTGTACGGGATGGACAAGGACAAGTCGTATGATAATGTTATCCTCGCAGTGGTGGGCAATGCCGATACCGACATACGGAATAGCAGGGGCGACTTTATCAGCGTCATGCCAATAGAAGTACCGCAGAATGTGGCAAAGCGGTATTTGATGCTTGCATCCGACCAAGGACAGACACTATGCCATCAGAACGTGAAGGAGAACTGCACACGGCTCACTACCCACGCATGGCTGAGTGCCATACAGACAGAGCGGTTGGAATGGCAGACTGAGGAAATAAGACGCATGGCAAAGGAATACGGCTCATGGGATGCTGCCTATTTCGTGACCATTGCCCGAACCTTTGGGATGGGTGTAAATGGTAACTTGATGGAGCAGTGGTCAGCCTCCATGCCAATGGAGGTAATAGAGCACCATACTGATGACCTTTTTCTGTTGGAAGCCCTCTTTCTCGGACATGCAGGACTATTGGAACTCGAAACAATTCCCGAACAATTCCAACACGATGCACTGAACGAGGGCTATTTCGCCAAACTCCGCAACGAATACCTGTATCTTGCCCACAAGTATTCTCTTCGTCCCCTTGACGGAATGCAGTGGAAGCCGATGGGGAAAGGATGCAACCGCAACCCTCATTCCGCCTTCTCTTTCCTTGCCAACATGGTCTATCAGCGCAAGACCTCGCTACAGTCCATGCTTGCCTGTGAGACTGCCAAGGAGGTGACGAGCCTGTTGGAAGTGTCCGCCACACCCTACTGGCAGATGCGCAGCCACTTTGGGGCAGAATGCAAGACATGTGCCAAGCGGCTGAGTGCCGAACGGCTCAATCTGATAGTGATTAACGCAGTAGTACCCATGCTCTTTGCCTACGGACGCTACAAGGGGAACGAGGTATATTGTGACAGGGCATTCGACATCATCGAGCAGTGCAAGGCTGAGAAGAATGCCATCACCAAGCATTGGGCGCAATACGACATCAAGGCCGACAGCGCAGGTGATTCGCAGGCAATCATCCAGTTGCAGCGTGAGTATTGTGACAAGCGCCAGTGCCTCCGCTGCCGTTTCGGGTATGAATTTCTGAGAGGCAGGACGAAGATTGAGGGCTACAGAAATTTGGCAATAGAACCCGACCTTTTCACGGAATTGTACTAACCAAAAGATGAGCCGAGGACAGCAATGAGCCTCGGCTTCCGTTTCTTTCATGAGCAGGCGGAGAAAGAAACGGAAGCGGAAAGAAACCCTGTTGAAACGAAAGCCCACAGAAAACTGTACTTTTACTATTTCCTATCTTACTTTTTGACTATTCGCCACTCACCGTTAAAGTCATCGCCCAAACGCTCTAAAATTCTCTGCTCTTTCAGTTCTGTTGTGTCACGCCAAATAGTCTTTATAGATACTCCCAGTTGACTGGCCATTGTTTCCAAACTGACGTGAGAGTCTTTGGCGATCATACTCATGATTGCCTGTATGCGTCTTTTCTTCTTGTCCTTTGAACGCTTGCTTTCATGCGGCTTCAGCGATAGTTCTTCTTCTGAAAGCTCTTGGACATTTCTGCTTGGACATTTTTGTTGTCCTTGGATATTTGTCCATGAACAGACTCATTCTCCTTAGACATTTGTCCATCAATTGGAGTGTCAGCATATGTGAAGGAAAACAGAAATTGCTGACCACTATTGATTTCAATATCGTAGTCGGGATAGTAGAGAGGTGCATAGCGCAATATGTTACGCACACCTGAGCCTAAATCCTCAACCCAGTGCAGTTCATGGAATACTCTCACCAACAGCGGATTCTTCATGTAGTTGCTCAATTGATGGATGGTCAGTTCTCCCTCAGGAATCTCCGGCAGCAGTCGGGTGGGATTTTTAGTCATCACCCGGTCTTTGAAGATATGTAGGAAACATGCATAGCCAGAACTTGCATCGAAGTGTACCAGCATGTTGGCGACCACCTCACGCATCAAGTTCCACCGCAAATCTTCCCGCTGCCCTGTCTCGGGCGACAGATAGAACTTATCTGGCATATATCGTGCGACAAACTCTGCCAACTGGTCATATACGCGAATCAGGTTCTGCCGTATCGTCCGGCGGTCATCATAGCGGTTGGGGAACTTCTTCATGTCTTCATAGTCGGCATAGGTACACATGTGGAAAAGTGCCTCGAACCTGTACCGCGGCATCAGTTCTGCGAGTGCATCGTCTGTGCCAAAGAGTAAGAGGGCTGCAAACTTTATCCTAAGTTTGTCACCCTCACGAGTGGCAAGATGAGTGGCAAGCAGGATTTCCTCGTCGGAAAGTTGCAGCCATGCATGTGAGGGCTGACGGGATTGAATCACGTTGCGACAGTACTGGAACGTATTCGGGTCAAGGCCATCTATTGTCAGTCCATCTACAAATCGTTATTCAAAGAGATGCGGATTCTTCCGTTCGAACAGGCTCAACAGCAATTCAGACTGGTCTGTCACATCGATGTCAGCATCTCCGTTACGATCCCAATAACGGCCTTTGAAACGATATACATATTAGCCGCAGGGAATATTCAAGTATAGAACTGTTTTTCCTTCTGCCTCCAGAATCTGTGGAGTGAAGTATGGACAGGGAAGGAACAACTCTGGATTCTTGATACAGTTGATGATGTTCTTTTTCAGCGTATCTGCCCTGTCGGGATTTACGCCTACGATGTCACCGTCATCAGTAACACCCATGAGTATGCTGCCTCCTGTATGGTTCAGCATTGAGCATACGCTCTCGTACAGGGATTCTGAAACCTCCTCCGTACAAGTCTTGTACTCTATTTGGTTGCCCTCACCTTTTCTTGTCAGTTCTATGAATTGTCCTTCTGTCATATGCCATTTCAATTTGGTTGCAAAGGTACGAAAAATGTGCGACATATAATGAGGTATAAAGAAAAAAGAAGAAAATGGTGGAGTTTCAAGTATGCTGTTGCACCTTGAGCCCCCACCGTTTCATAATTTCTACCTCACGAAAAGCAAATCATACTCTACCTGTCTGCGGAACTTGATGGACTTTACCTGTCGGCCATGCCAACGACAAAAGGACACATATTCCTTGTAGATATTCCTGTCGCCACGCTCTATCTTACGCAGCAGTCGGCTCTTTGGTCGTTTGGAAGTGCCGAGGATGGCGTATGGCCCGACATTGTAAGCCAACACTGAGAGCAACAGAGCATCTTTGCCGTAACCACGGAACAGGTAGAGGTTTCGCATCAAGTCGAGCCGGAGCAACAAGTCACCCTGCTTTTTGGTCATCGTTCGTGCCGAGTACCGTTCACCTTTCTGTAATTGGTGACCATAGCCCACGTAATCCTTCATGTTGTGCCATCCCTCGAAATGCTTGATACAGGCGACGGCCATTTCAAACTGCTTTTCCGTGTACGGCAAATTGCCCGTCTTGGGTGTTGCCCTTGCCAGTCCCACCGAGCAGAGGCACAGAAGGGCAAGCAGTCTAATCCTCATTCTCTTCATCCTTCTTGTTTTCGTTGTTGAAGTTGAACGTCAGTGTCTGGCTGTTGCCGTTACTATCCTCTACGACCACGATGAACTTGTGGGCATCGGTACTGGCCGAGGTGTAATAGAGACGGAAGGTCTCATTCTCTAACAGGTAGCGGTCGTTGGGCTGGAGAATCGTGCCGTTCTCCATCCTCAGTGAGCCTGTGCCGTCATAGAGGAACCAACGGATGGTATAGAGGGTATTCTTGTAGTCACCTTCCTTGTTCAGATGGCAGCGGATTTCAACCGTCTGCCCACACAGCACCTTTGTAGGCACAGGCATCACCTCCACCTCAAAGGGATAGTTCGTCTGTATATCCAGGTCATCCTCACAAGAGGTAAAACCCACCAGTGCAGCCATCATGGTGGCGCACATCATCACTTTCTTCAATAGTTGCTTCATAATTTCAGTTTCGATTTAATCATTTGTTGTTTATCATTCTTTAATTGTCCTTGTAAGTATTCGTTTACGTCCTTGCAGGGACGGAACACGATGGAGAAGTCTTTTACCTTCTCGCCATATCGTTCAAGAAGGGCAGCAAGGCATTTCTTTCCCGCATCGTCATTGTCGAGCCAGCACTTTATCTGGTCATAGCCGTCCAGATGCCTGTATGCCTTTTCCTTGTTGGCGACGGAATTGAGCACCAGATTGTCCTCCGTCCTGCCATAGCCGAGCGTCAAGCCCGAAAGGAAGTCCATAAAGCCCTCATAGACATTCACGGTAGCCGAGCCGTTTCTTATAAGCGACACCGCCTTTGGTGGGATGCTACCCTTGAAGAACTTGTTGCGAATCTCATATCCGCCACTCTCGTTGGGGAAGCCAATGGCGTAATATTGCTTATTATGCAGTTTGTAGTGAATCTCCACGCAGTTTGCCATTGCTATGTCCGAGGGTATGCCCCTTTCCCGTAGGTATGCCAGCAGTGCAGGATGGATCAGTGGTCTCACCTCCACATCAGAGAACTGAGGCACAATCGGCTCTGGCTCATACTTCGGAGGCTCTGACCTTTCAACCGGATTATCCGTCACCTCCCCAATATACCGTGCCTGTGCCTTGAAGTCGGTGGAGTTGATCATCAGCCCTGCCAGCGTAAAAATGTCACCACCGACACCCGCTCCGAAGTCGTTGAAGATGTTCTTCTCTGTATTTACACAGAAGGAGGGTGTCTTGTCCGAACGGTAAGGCGCATGAAACCACACTTCCTTGCCCCGTTTCTTGGTGTACTTGCAGCCCAGCTTGTGCATGAAGTCCGTGATGGGCATGTCCCGAATCTCTTCAATCGTCATAGCCTGTCTGTCAGTTAATCATCAGTTTCAGTCCCACGCCATACTGCGTATGGAAGTGTCCTGTGTCGTTGCCCCACAGACAGCGTTCGCGCACATTGCCGAGCAATGCTAATCTGTCTGACAGATATACCTCGATGTTCAGTGTCAGCGCACCGCCATAGACGAAAGCATCCCTGTCCTGCAAAGTAGCACCATCAGGCAGCAGCCTCTCGCCCCAATTAACCGTTTCATAGCCTGCCAGTACAGAGGCACCGCCATATATAAATAAGGTCTTACTGGCATCCGTAAGCAGTTTCTTGTAGTAGCCACCCTCTGCCGTGAACTGAGCAACGGGAATGGTCGTATCCTCATTATAGCCGTACTTACGCTGCAGGTACTCGCCACCGAAAACCCACTTACTGCCGTTCTTGGTGTAGGTAGAAAGAGCAACACCGCCACTGAAGGCTGCACTCAACGGCTTGCCGTCCACAAAAGCACCATTCACCTCTATGCCCTGCATCTTAGGCAGACAACGCTGTGCGGAGGCTTGCCCCATAGTCAAGGCAAGCACTCCAATCATCAATAGTTTCTTCATTTTCTTCTTGTAAGCTTTGTAAAATGTTCCGCTTTTGTTCCGCTTGTTGTTCTACTTCACTTTTAATTCCGAGATAAGTTTAGCTCGTACCAAGTCCGAGTTCTCAATCACGAACTGCTGATTACGCCCTCCGTTCTTTTCTGCCAGTTCCACCACCAGACACTTGTCATCGGGCAGCGTGAACTTATCCATCGTCCATACTGTACGCTCTGCACTATTGCCCGATACGTTCAGTACGAAGTTCTGTGTACGCAGGGGCTGGATTACCTGCTCCTGAATGGCAGTGCGCTTTGCCACCTTCTTATCCACAATCTTCCATGTGATATAGTCCACGTCGAACGGCACATTGCTGGAGTTCTTGATCTCCGTGTGGAAGTACAGCAGCCCGTTGTGCGTGTAGATTCCCCTCAGCAAGAAGCGGATGCCGAAGCCCTTGCTTCCGATGTGCTTCACGATGCGCTCGTTCTGTTTCCAGATGCTTTTCATCACCAGTTGCACCAACACAGGACTCTCCGAGCCGAGTTCCTTCAGATAGATGTCCATCGAGTTGTTCGGGCGATTGACAGCCGAGCCGTCATGAATGAAATCCTTCATCTCGATATTCAGTTTGTCCGGTTCCTTGGCATATTTCACGTTGAAGGCATAAAATGAGCCGTCTTCCGTGATAACGCTCATGTTCGTCTCGCCCTTGAACCAACGCTTGGTAGCCTTGACTCGAATCACATTCTCCGCCCCGTCAGCCTTGCCTGCCATGATGTTGGCAGAACCCAGGTCCACGTAGGTCACGGCTGCAGGGAAGATAATATGCACCGTCTTGTCAAACGTCACCTGCAATCCATGAGGAGGAATCATGCGATCGTAGGTTATACTGCGCGTCAGTCCTTGGAACAAATCACCGTCCTTGGGCAGTTCCGTATTCTGTGCATTCACTACACTTGCACCCGCAAACAGGGCGCAAGCCATCATCAATACATTCTTCATTCTCATTGTCGTTTTTCTGATTATTAATTGGTTATACACTTAATTTTCCTTCTGGTAGAGCAGCACCTGATACCCGGCTTTCAGATGCACCTTGACGGTTCGCATCTTCTTGGCGATATACTGGCTCGTTCCCTGAATCAATCCTTTTCCGAGGTCTGAGGCCAGTTGCGCCTTGGCATCCGATGAGATATTGATGCTGCTTCCCATCGAGCCGCCCATGTTGGCGGCAACCTCCTTGGCGGCACTCACCTCCATCGAGTTTGGAATGGAAATGCCCTCCTGCCCGTCGGTATCATAGACAGACAACTCCACGGGGATAATCATTCTGCCGTTCTCTATTGAGGTGATGGTAATGCAGAGCCGTTCACCCTGGATCTTTGTCGTGCCCACAACTATTGAGTTCTTGGGGATAATCCGCTCATCTACCGCCATTGGTTCCATCAGCCGCAGCCTAACAGTCTGCCCGTCAGTCACCGTCTGATAGCCATAGACCGATGCTGAAATGGTGTTCTTCCGACTGACACCGCCACCTGCTCCTACAGCCGTATTGAAAGATTGGAAGGTAAAGCTGCCATCATCCTCTTCGTCATCGTACATTTGACCACCGAGAGCCGAGACCACTGTCTTCGTCACTTGTTGTACAGGCGACACCTTGCGTTTCTTTCCTTGCTGACCGCCAGATGTCTGTTGTTCGCCTGCACCAGCATAAGTGCCTTGTTCACCATTACTGCCCTGTGCCGTCGGCATATACTTTGCCGCCAGTTGATACGACTTTTCCATGAGTGCCATCTGGTCATCGACGGTACTACCACCCGAAGCGGTTTGACCAGCCAGTTTCTGTTCCAGTTCCGAGATACGGCTTTTCAGTTCCTCATTAGCCGCAGCCTCTGAGGGCTGGTAGAAGTTGCCGAGTGTCTGGCTCAGTTCATTACAGGCCGCTGCCGACTGTTCCACCTTCTGTTTGGCGGGTGACACGTCTTCATCTTTTTGCGCAGAAGTTGCCATCAGGTTCATCTCGTCCGAAACCGACACGGAATCCGTCTCGCTCATCGAGTACGCCCCCAGGTCATGCCGTTCCTGCTGGTTCTTCTTCACCCCGTCCATCTCGTATGCCTTACTCTTGTCGGCAATTTTGCTGCTTCCCTGATCGGCATCGGGCATCTCGGTATTAAAGCCATTCCTGCCGTTCACGCTGTCATCACCGCCACTGAGAGAGGTGAACAGCCAGCCAAGGATGAAGAAGCAACCGATAATGGCTGCGCCAAGCACCATCAGTTTGTTGCGCTTCAGTTTCTCTTCCTCTGTCAGTTCATGCTTCGGTTTCTCCGCCACTTCTTCCTTTGGAAGATTAGCGGTCTGTGCCTCCTGGGATAAGCTGTCCAAGGCCCCGCCTTGCAACTGCTCCTGCTTCTCCTTGTTTTCCTGTTCCATTTACAATGTCTTTTAGTTGTTGATACTCATGTTTCCCGTCCACGATGACGGGGCTGTCAATATGCTCAATCACGATGTTTGTATTCTCTGGTCTGTCTGCAATGTCGCTCACCGTCTGCCAGATGCAGAACAGCAACAGAACGACGAGGATGCAGAACATCCCGACTACCATGTGCAGCCTCTGGTCAGGCGAGAGTGCATCAAGTCTTTCCTTGATGCCTCCCACTATCCTTTGCTTTACGTTCGCTACTTCCTGTTTCATCTCTTCACCGTCCTAATGTCCTTGTTCTCAATAATCGTGAAGTTCCGTATCTGGAAACCGTTGGGGTTATCGTCTGAGCGGCTGGAGTTCATCAGTCGGCACTCCGTCACCAGTGTTCTCTCCGTCACATTACTCTCACGGATAATCGTCTGCCTCGCGAACGTCCTCACCTGATAGGGATAACTGTCGAAGTCGCATACCACGCTGTCCACCCTCACCGTCTGGTTGATGTTGCCCGCAATAATGCGGTTGTAAAAGCCCTGCTCCGCAAAGTCACGGTAATAGTTGTAGGCACTCTTGTCTGCCATCACCAGTGCACGATGCACGTTGCTCTCAATGGCACTCTTCTCAGGTGCCAGCGTAAAGAAGAGTTCGTGAAAGCGCCTCACATGCTCCCTCGCCTCTGCCGGACGGTTCTGTGACAGGTCTTGCGAGAGTGCCAGCATCAGCGACTTGCCGCCGTCCAGCACGTAAATCTTCTCCCGCTGCTTTTCTGCAAACGAGTACGAACTCCACACCGACCACACCGTGACCACCGTACACGCGATCAGGAAGATCATCCCGAACAGCCGAAGCTGTCGGAATGATGATTCGATGTTCTTCAATGACTTGAATTCCATTTTCTCTTTTTGTCGTTACATTTTAATCGTTACAAAATCTGTTTTCACTCATAGGTAATCCCGCTACTTGGCCAGCCACAGCGCACCATTCTTCACGGCCCCGCCGCTCTTGGTCATGGTCTTGTTCACGTTGCGGTTGTAGTTGCCGATGCCTCCCGCCTGTATCACCCATCCGGCCACCGTAGGCACGGTGAAATACCCGATGATGCCGATTAGCATCATAATCAGATAGACACCATCCGAAGAGTCAAGCGAAAAGCCCGGATCTGTCTGCATCTGCACGATGTCATGTTCGATGCTCAACTGCTGTATTCTTGCCAGTATGCAGCTGAACAAGTCAGCGATGGGTAGCCAGAGATACACCTGTATGTATCGGCACATCCATCCCGTGAGTGTACTCTGGAATCCGTCGTACACCGCAATGCCGAAGGCCAGCGGCCCTAGTATCGACAGCACGATGAGGAAGAACGTCCTGAGCACGTCGATCATCAGCGACACCGCCTCGAACACCAGTTCCAGGATGTAGCGGAAGCCGTCGCGTATCATCTTCTGTAGTTTGTACAGTCCGCGCTCCGCATACATCCCTGCCATCGTCGCAAGGTCTGACGGTGATATGCCAAGGTTGTCCAGTTCCTTGTCAAACTCCGCATCGTCAACCAGATAGGCCGTCTCCGGGTTGCGCTTCATCATCTCCATCTCCAGTTCGTCCTTCTGTTGTCTCAATTTCTCCAAGTCCAGTTTCTGCCCTTCGAGCATTGTGCTTACGCCCTGCACAATCGGACTCATCACGCTGTTCAGCGTACCGAGCACCAGCGTCGGGAAGAGCAGGATGCAGATGCCGATGGCGAACGGACGCAGCATCGGGAACACGTCTATCGGCTCTGCCCGTGCCAGCGACTGCCATACTCTGTAGGCGATATAGAACAGCGCACCGAATCCGGCTACCGCCCTCGCCACGCCAGTCATCTGTGAGCAGAGCGGCATCATGTCGTCGTACAACTGACGAAGGATGGTGTGGATGTTGTCTGTGTCGATGATTAGCAATAAGTCTGTCATCATGTTTCCTTCCTTATGATATTACCAGTACTTCTGCGCACCCTTGCCGTAGAGTTTCAGGACTCGGTCGAGGTCGTGCTTCTTCTTGGCACGGAGATACGAGACACTGATGTTCTTGTTCGTGTAATACGACACGAGGTTACGGTAGTGCTTCATGTCACGGTAGCACTTGTCCACCACGTCCATCCTGTCCTTGTCGGTCATGGAGAGCGTCGAGATGTTCACGACAGTCTTCAGTTCGTTGAGTACACCCGTCGATTCCTCTAACAGTTTCGTGTAGCCCGACGCAATGGCTGACAGTTCTTCCACGGAAAAGTTCTCGTCGTGCATCATCTTCTGGAACGAGTTGACATAGATGTCGGTGATGTCACCCACCATGACGATGGTCTGCTGCACCTTGCGGGCATCGCGGACAAGGTTGTTCACGCTCTTCAGGGCATCGTAGTACTTCTTTCCCTGCTCATAGATCTTCACGGTTTCCTGGAACTCCTTTACCATATTGGCGGCTGTCGAGGATGTCTGCACAATCTCACGGCTGGAGTTCACGATTCCCTGCGCCAGATTGGTAGGGTCAACGACCGTCCACTGCGCACTGGCCTTGCCGACGAACAGTGTCATGCAGAGGCTGATAATCACTAATGCTTTTGTCTTCATTTGTTCTTTTCTCCTTTTTGTTAATGGTTTATTACTTGGTGCATTCGCACCGTTTACTTTTTTGAAGAGTGGTTACTTCTTACTTCGAGCCTGTCCTACGCTTGTCAGCCAGTTGCCTGATGGCACCCTCGATGTCACCATCTAACTTGTCTGCCAGTTGCTGCACCTCCAGTTTCTCGGTCTCTTCCGTCGTGTAGGCAAGATATTCTTCGGGGCTTACTTCGGTGGCATAGACTGCCGACTGCGTGCCGCCAAGACCTATCCATACCTCCTTATAGAGCCGTGAGGGATTGTTGGCCTGATTGATGCTCAGTATCTGAGCCTTTTCCTTGTCGGTCAGTCCGAGCAGGTTCTGTATCTGGTCGAACTTGTTCAGGTACTTGCGCTGGTCGAGCAGTATCTTGCAGTCGGAGTTGTTGATGATACTCTCCTTCACGATGGGCGACGAGATGATGTCATCCACCTCCTGCGTCACCACCACCGCCTCACCGAAGAACTTGCGCACCGTCTTGTAGAGGTAGAGCATGTAGGAAGCCATGTTTGCCGCTGTCAGGGCTTTCCATGCCTCTTCGACTACAATCATCTTTCGCACTCCTTTTAATCGTCGCATCTTGTTGATGAACGCCTCCATGATGATGATGGTCACCACAGGGAACAGTTCTCTGTTCTCCTTGATGGAATCAATCTCGAATACGATGAAACGCTTACTCAGCAGGTCGATATTCTCGCGCGAGTTCAGCAGAAAGTCATAGCGACCGCCCTTGTAATACTGGCGTAGCGTCGTCAGGAAGTTGTCGATGTTGAAGTCATCTTTTCCGACCTTGATGTCACGCTCCTGCATCTGCTGGCGGTACACGTCGCGCATATACTCGTAGAAGGTGTTGAAGCACGGAACGATGCTATGGTCTGACTGAATCATGCTGATATATGCCGACACGGCACTGCCCAACTCTCCCGATTCGGTCTTCGTGACTTCCTCCGTCTCACTCTTCCAGAGCGTCAGCAGCAGCGTTACTATCGAGTCCTTCTTCTCCACGTCGAAGACGTAATCATCCGTATAGAACGGATTGAACGAAATCGGGTGTTCCTCGGTGTAGGTGTAGTAGATACCGTCTCTACCGTGCGTTTTGCGGTGAATCTGGTTACACAGCCCCGCATATGAGTGGCCCGTGTCAATCAGCACGACGTGGGTGCCCTGTTCGTAGTATTGGCGCACGACGTGGCACATGAAAAAACTTTTTCCAGCACCCGAAGGCCCCAAAACGAACTTGTTGCGGTTCGTCGTGACACCCCTCTTCATCGGCTCGTCTGAGATGTCGATGTGCAGCGGTTTTCCCGTCAGCCTGTCCACCATTTTTATTCCGAAGGGCGAGAGCGAACTGCGATAGTTCGTTTCCTCCGTAAAGAGGCACACCGCTGGCTCGATGAACGTATAGAACGATTCTTCCGCAGGAAAGTCGGCTTCGTTGCCGGGGATGCCAGACCAGTAGAGCGTCGGGCAATCGACGGTGTTGTGCCTCGGCATGCACTCCATGCTTGCCAACTGGCTTCCGATGTCGTTCTTGGCGTGCTTCAGTTCCTCGGCATCGTCGCTCCATGCTATCACGTTGTAGTGGGCACGGACGCTGATGAGTCCCTGGGAGTGCGCTTCGTTCAGGTACTGGTCTATCCACTCCTTGTTGATGGCGTTGCTCCGGCTGTAGCGGCTCAGCGACTGCATGTTCCTTGCTGTCTTCTCAAACCGCTGAAGGTTGTCATCGCTGTTGTCAATGAGCACATATTGGTTGTAGATGTGGTCACAGGGCAGCAGCAGTCCCACGGGACTGGCGAATGACAGGCGGCAGTCGCTTCGGTCAGTGCTCAGACGCTCGTAGCGTACATCCGTTCCCACTCTGGCAGGGAGGTCGTTCACATCGGAGAGCGTGAACAGGCATAGGCGGTTGTCGCCAATCCTCATTTCGGCTGGATCGAGGTCGATGTCCTGAAGCGAGGCATTATCCTCAGAATTTAGCGACAAGTATCGCTCTATCAGCCCAGCCTTGCGACGGGTGCCGACAATCTCGTTGTCACTCAGTCTGCGCAACTTCACAAAACCCGAATCGTTCATGATGCGCTCGAACTGCTCCACAGACTCCAGGAAGCGAGTAGCCGTTTCCTTGTTCAGTTCCTTCGGGATGATATGCCCACGGCACAGGGTAGAAAAGTTGCTTTGCATTCTGTTTCTCTCCTTGGTGGTCTTCGTTAGGTAGAGGTAGCACGTATGCTTCAGGAATGGGCGTTCATTGAAATGTCTCTCGAAACTGCGTGAGAGGAAAGTCATGCCGTCCTTCTGAAGTTCTGGCTTGTAGGTCTCACGGATGAACCAGTCCTGCTTGTGGATGATGCTGTAGTCTGGCAATACCTTGATAGCCTTGCACCAGCACCCGTGAATGGTCTCGTACTCCTGCGAGGTCACGGTGTAGAGTTCTGGCAGCGTCACCTCGAAGGCGACGGTCAGGTCTGCGTCCTTCGACACGATGCAGCTTTTCTCCACCGCCAGCAGTGGCAGTTTGTTCTCAATAGTCGTTGCTTTCAGCGTATTCCTCATTGGGTTCTTGCTTTACGTTGTTCTTGATAATCAGGTACGGCTTGCGACGGTTGATCAGGAATCGGGGATGCTGTCTGTTGGCCATTCGCTTCATCAGTCCGTGCTCCCCATAGCGTCGGTTGAGGGCGAAGGTCTGCCAGATGAGGACAGAGGCAGACACGACACCCGTACCGATGCACACCCACTGGTTCACGCCAGCGAGATAGAGAATCACGAAGAGGACAAAGACTGCAAGCAGCCCGCCCGCGAAGATGAAGAGATACTGGGCCTTCAGCCCCTTGAACTCAACCGACTGACCAATACCCTTGTTGATATTGTACTCAGCCATTGGTCGTTCTTCTTATACCTTATATTATATATAGGTGTCCGTCTTGGCTTAGAGGAAGAACGAGCGCAGGATGGTAGCGGCCACAATGAGGAAGATGCAGGCACCGAACCATGAGGCAGCGGTCTTCGAGGTGTCAGGGTCACCAGAACTGAATTTACCATAGACCTTCACGCCTCCGATGAGTCCAACGACAGCACCGATGGCATAGATGAGCTTGGTGCCGGGTTCAAAATAACTGGTGACCATTGAAGTAGCCTCATTGATACCTGCAAGGCCATTGCCCTGAGCCATAGCGGTTGTTACTCCAGCAGCCATCAGTGCTGCAAATGCGACGAACTTCTTGCTTACAAACTTTGATACATTCTTTTTCATTTTTTGTTTACGTTTAAATGGTTTATTACTGTTGTTAATTGTGGATTGGATAATTGGATTTCAGTGGTTTGTTGACTCACCTATCCATAAGTTTTCTGCTTCATTGATCTCTTAGTTTGTTAATCAGTTAATCAATCATTCGATTTATCAGTCTACCAATAAACTGGTTTGTCGGTTTACATATAGTCAGACAGTTTGAAGTCCTCAAACGATTCTGGGATGACCAGTTCTGGCTCGTCCTTGGCGGAATGCTTCTCAATCAGTTCGTCAATTCGCGTCCCGACTTCAGAAAACTGTTGCTCAATAGCATCCAGAAACTCCGTACCCTTCAGTTCCTTGAACACCTTCACCACCTGAAGTTCCTCTTCTTCTGACAGGTCTTTTCTTCTCACATTCCTGAAAGCAAGGTCGATGTCATCAATGGTTCCACCATCAGCCAATGGTTTATCCGGTTCATCGGCTTCTTCCGGTTCGTCAAATATGTCATCAAGTTCCTCTGTCGGGACTTGTTTCCATACTTTCTTCGGCTCCATCTCGCAGTCTTCGGGATTGACGGGCTTTGCAACCTCCTTGCCGTCCTCTGTCATTTCACCCTTGGCAATGGTTTCCTTCCGTTCGTCCGCCTCTTTTCTCTGGCGCATCCGTTTCAGTTCGGCATTCACATCGAAGGTGCTTTTGCCTATAATGTCCGCATCATCTACACACTGTTCCGATGTCGTTACCTCTGCTTTTGGGGCTTCACTATTATTCATTTGACCTGCCTGAAACTGGTTGTAGATGTACAGTTCATATCCTATGAATGCCAATAGGCAGATGATTACGATGGTTGCCATTGTTTCTTCTTTTTGACGGTTTTGCCATAGCAGTTCTGGAGCAGTTTGTCAATCTGCGTCTCATAGCGCATCAGATGGTCTGTCAGTACCATGTCCACATAGGTTGAGATGTTCACACCCTCGATGTTCAGGGCATTCACGATCTGACGGATGCGCTCATGATAGGCATCACGCAGATAGGCAGATTTGCCACGACGGGCGGGCTTGTCCATCGGAGGATTTGAAAAGAGGTTCATGTATTCCTCGTCGAGATTGCCTAACGGCGCCAAGTGAAATCTGGCTTCATCCATTTCGTCCTCATGGGGAATCTCCATGTCAATCAAGTCAGCCTTGCCACTATTGGCAGCATTCTCTTTCTTGGCCTTGTCCTTCCTCCAGCCTATTATGAGAAGTGTGGTAAAAAGGCCTGCTGCAATGAGTATGAAGACCTCCAGCACCACTAAACTGATAGTAAATAGCGTTTGCATTTCGTTTTCTGTTCTAATTTGTTACACTTATTGTTAATGCTTAGAATTCCTCAAAGAAGTTCTTCTCCAAGAGGCTCTTGATAACCGCATCGTTGCGGTCAAAGTGGTCAGAGACTATCCTGTTCAGATAGGTGGCTATATTCACCTGATTATGGCCGATGACTCCGATGACCTTCAATATGCGCTGATGGTTCTGGGGTGTCAGGTAGGCCAGTTTTCCTTGCCTCGCAATCATGGCGAGGGTTGGCGTATTGATGAACGATTTCAGGTACTCGTCTTCTTCAGGTGTATTTGCTGAAGACTTCGCCCTGTTCGCTCTCGGTTTCCGCCTTACGGATTCCTGTTGGACATTCTCTTTCTCCTGGAGATTTGCATCCCCACCCGCACTGTCCACTTCCTCCTTTCTCCCTTGTTCGGTATCTATTGGAGGAACATCCGGGCGCATCTCGTCAATGATGGCTCTTGACGGCACTTCTATTTCCTGTCTCTTTGCCATACTCATCAGATTTTGATGATACCCAGGATCTCGTCAGCCAACTCACGGATATTGCTGCCCTTGATGAGCGTCTTGTCTGGAGGCAGCACCGTGGAACGGAACAGCGGACGCTTGTCATCCTTTGCACCCTCCCTGCGGAATCGCTTGCTGTCGGGTATATGCGTGTTCAATACGGATAGCCCCAACTCCCCAATAACCTGCTCATAGACTTCGTAGAGGTTGGTCTTTTCCCTGCCGTCCACCATGTTCCAGAGGAAGTACATACCCTTGATGCTGCTCTGACCCGTCGTGATAAAATGGTCGTTGACCACCTTGGCAAAAGCCAGCGAACTCTGCATCACCACACGGTCGGCAATAATCGGACAGAAGATGTAGTCCATGTTGGCAATCGTCTTCACCACGCCCTCATTGTTCATGGTGCCAGGCAGGTCAAAGAACACGATCTTCGGAGGGTTCGCCAGATTCTGAAGCTCATTCGCCTTGGCAATAGCCTTCTCCGGGCGGCTTACCAGCACGGGGTATGCCTTCTTCTTGGTTCGCGATAACTGTTCATAGGCCTGACGGCGCAGCTCTTCGTTCTCTTCCATGTTCTTGAAGTCACGCTTGCGCATCTCGTCAATGCTGTACTGAGGGAAGTCACAGTCGATAATGGCTACGTCTATTCCTCGCACATATTGCAGGTAGCTTGCCATCAGCACCGTCAGGGTTGTCTTACCGGCCCCTCCCTTTTGGGTTGACAGGGCCACAAATTTTGTTTCACTCATTTTTCAATCAATTTTGTTGTTTGTTAATCAGTCCTTTTACTAATCCGTTTTGTTATCAATCAGTTTATTGTCTCTACAGCCAACTGCCTAAGCAGTCTGTTTGTTCGTCAGCGAACTAATCAGTATGTTAGTTTGTGAATAAAATCATCAACCTGCAAATCAGTCCGTCAGCGAATTTGTCAATTCATCAATAAATCAGTTAATCCGTATATTAATCAACCAGTTTACCAGTCGATTGATTGGTGGATAAACTCACCCGTCGATTGATTGACGGTGCAAAGGAACGACGATTCTCGCAGCCAGCCAAAAAATCAAGGCAAGTGTCCCCGAAAGTCCCACCGAAACGGGGACATTGGGGACACCTCCAGACTTTTTTCTTACCACCGTTTTACAAAGGTGGGAAATAGTCTCACCAATTATACTGACCTTTGCAGCCGCAAACAAGAACCAAGTGGCGACGGAAGTGTCGGTCAAGACCGATATTTGGCTGTTCCAAGCGACTAATCCGTCCGCAAGGCGGATTACGTATGCCCGCAGGAGCATAGCAAGATGTCTTTTGAGTTACTCAAAAGGTTTCGAGTTACCCACGAAACACTCATCTTGCCCTTGCAGGGGGCTGGGGCTGACTCCGAAGTCGTCATCCCTGATTGGCCAAAGCGAAAGTTAAGTGTAAATACAAGATATGGAAGAAAACAAAAAGCGAAGAACGGGTCGATACCCGAAGAACAACAAGCGGACGCACTGCGTCATGGTACGCTTTGATGATGTGGAATGGGCTAAGTTCCTCACACTTTACGAACAGTCCGGCGTATATGCCAAGGCCGTTTTCGTCAAGTCGAGGGTCTTTGGCGAGACATTCAAAGTTGTGAAAGTTGACAAGACGATGATTGATTTCTATGAAAAACTGTCATCATTTCACGCCCAGTTCCGGGGTGTGGCTGTCAACTACAATCAAGTAGTGAAGGAACTGCGCAGCCACTTTTCAGAGAAGAAGGCAATGGCCTTGCTCTATCGTCTGGAGTCTATGACTTGTCAGATGATGGAGCTGGGACAGCAGATTGTGGCACTGGCAAAGAAGGCAAGGGAAAGATGGTAGCAAAGATTACAATTGGCTCCAGTCTCTTCGGTGCCATCAAGTACAATGCCGACAAGGTGAACGAGGGCAAGGGGCAGTTGCTTGATACTAACAAAATCTTCAACGACGGTACTGGCAATGTTGACATTGTTCAGGCTTTGCATGATTTTAAGCGGCACATGCCGAATCAGATGCGGACGGAGAAGCCTGTCATCCATATCTCTCTCAATCCCCATCCCGATGACAGATTGACAGACAAGGAACTGACCGAAATGGCACATGAGTATATGCAGCGCATGGGCTATGGTGACCAGCCGTATATCATCGTCAAGCATGAGGATATAGATCGCCACCATCTTCACATCGTGTCAGTCCGTGTCGATGAACAAGGCAAGCGCATCAACTGCGACTTCACAAAACGGAGAAGCCTCAACATCCTCCGTGACTTTGAGCAACGCTATAACTTGCACAAGGGTGAGAAACGGGAGAATAAACAGCAAAATCCCCTGCATCCAGTGAATCCAGATACAGGGGACATCAAAAAGCAAGTGGGGAATACTGTCAAGGCGGTGTTCAGTACCTACCAGTTTCAGACTATAGGCGAACTGAGGGCTTTGCTGTCGCTATACAATCTGACAGTAGAAGAGGTGAGAGGCAACATCAAAGGCGAGGGCTACAATGGTCTCGTCTATTCTGTAATAGATGTCAATGGGGAGAAGGTGGGTAATCCGTTTAAGTCCTCACTTTTCGGAAAGTCTGTTGGCAATGAGTCATTGCAGAAAAAAGCCGCATTCTCGAAGAAGAATATCAAGGAGAAAAATCTAACTAAGCCGACCAAAAAATCCTTGGAGTATGCTCTCAAACGGACATACGACAAGGATGAGTTCGTGAAGATACTTAAAGAGAAAGGTATTGATTGTGTATTCCGCTATACCGATGAGGGCAGACTATACGGTGCAACTTTCATTGACCAGCGCACCCACAGTGTCCTTAATGGTTCGCGTATGGGCAAGGCATTCTCTGCAAACGCATTGAATCAGCATTTCAACACACCTATTGAAGAACGGATTTCCTATCAAGAAGAGAATACACAAAGCAATGAACGGTATCATAACAGCGATACGGCCAGCAGTGAGCAGCAACAATATAGTGACGCTATGCCTAAAGGCGATGGTACTGAGTACCGCTACAGCACATCAGGTACCGCCGCATTCCTTGATGCCCTCGATTTCCTCAACAGCGACAATCCTGTAACTGATGCAGAGGAAGAGGCATTCCGTCGCAGGCTGCAACGCAAGAAGAAAAAACGTCGTGGCCCACGCTTGTAATCACATTAGTATTAACGATAAAAACAAATGAATTATGCAACAAGAAGATGATTTGAGAGGTCTCGCTAAAGTCATGGACTTTATGCGAGCCGTGAGTATTATTCTCGTAGTGATGAATATCTATTGGTACTGCTATGCTGCCATTGTGCACTGGCACATTCAGATGGGTATCGTTGACCGCATCCTGACCAACTTCGACCGAACGGCAGGACTGTTCCACTCTATCCTGTACACAAAACTGTTTTCTGTTCTGTTGTTGGCTCTATCTTGTCTCGGCACCAAAGGAGTAAAGGAAGAGAAGATAACTTGGACGAAGATTTGTACTGCACTTGCAGCAGGCTTTGTATTGTTTTTCCTCAACTGGTGGCTACTTGAACTACCTTTCCCGTTTATATTCTGTACGGCACTCTACATCCTAACCATATCCTTGGGGTACATATGCTTACTGATGGGTGGCCTGTGGATGAGCAGGCTATTCCAGAACAACCTCATGGATGACGTGTTCAACAATGAGAACGAATCCTTCATGCAGGAAACCCGCCTCTTGGAGAACGAGTATTCCATCAATCTGCCAACGCGCTTCTATTACAAGAAAAAGTGGAATAAAGGCTGGATTAACGTGGTCAATCCCTTTCGTGCTACTATTGTTCTTGGTACGCCTGGCAGCGGTAAATCGTATGCCGTAGTCAACAACTTTATCAAGCAGTCTATAGAAAAAGGATTCTCCATGTATATCTACGACTACAAGTTCAGCGACCTCAGCACCATTGCCTATAACCACATGCTAACCCATAAGTCTGGCTATAAAGTGTTGCCCAAGTTCTATGTCATCAACTTTGATGATCCTCGCAGGAGTCACCGATGCAATCCAATCCATCCCGACTTTATGACCGACATCTCCGATGCTTACGAATCTGCCTATACCATCATGCTTAACCTAAACCGTACATGGGTACAGAAACAAGGAGACTTTTTCGTGGAATCGCCTATCATCCTATTTGCTGCCATCATCTGGTTCTTGAAACTCTATCAAGGTGGCAAGTACTGTACATTCCCCCATGCCGTAGAGTTCCTGAACCGCAAGTATGAGGACATCTTTCCGATTCTCTCGTCCTATCCCGAACTGGAAAACTACATGTCACCGTTCATTGACGCCTGGCAAGGTGGGGCTGCTGATCAGTTACAGGGGCAGATAGCATCAGCCAAGATTCCGCTGTCCAGAATGATTTCCCCACAACTCTATTGGGTGATGTCTGCCAGTGAATTTACGCTCGACATCAACAATCCCGAAGAGCCAAAGATTCTATGTGTCGGAAACAACCCAGACCGCCAGAATATCTATGGTGCAGCCCTCGGTCTTTATAATTCCCGCATCGTAAAACTCATCAACAAGAAAGGAATGCTCAAATCCTCCGTCATCATCGACGAGTTACCAACTATCTATTTCAAAGGATTGGATAACCTCATTGCCACCGCCCGAAGCAATAAGGTAGCAGTCTGCCTCGGCTTTCAGGACTTCAGCCAGTTAGTCCGTGACTATGGTGACAAAGAAGCCAAGGTCGTTCAGAACACGGTAGGCAATATCTTCTCTGGCCAAGTTGTAGGCGAAACAGCCAAGACTTTGAGTGAGCGTTTTGGTAAAGTGCTCCAAAAACGCCAGTCAATGACCATCAACCGCCAAGACACATCAACCTCCATCAACACCCAAATGGATAGTCTGATTCCACCCAGCAAAATCTCAACACTCACACAAGGCATGTTTGTCGGTGCCGTCTCAGACAACTTCGACGAGCGCATCGACCAGAAGATCTTCCATGCTGAGATAGTCGTTGACAATGCCAAGGTTGCCAAAGAAACCAAAGCCTACAAGCCAATTCCCATCATCACAGACTTTACTGATGAGGATGGCAATGACATCATGGACGAGATGGTGAAGGAGAACTACATCAACATCAAGAACGATGTGAAACAGATTGTCAGCGATGAATTGGAACGAATTGCTAATGACGAGAATTTATGTCATCTGCTCAACAAGAAATGACATCTGTTAGTGAAAATCGGATGGATAGCAATACGTTATCCATCCGAATGTAGATTTTTAATGTGACGTTTATAAACTATCCTTTCTTTTTTATACTTTACCCTCTTCCTCGTCAAAGGCTTCATCGGCCATTGCGGAGTAACATGCATTACGCTCTTCTGCGTCAATAACCTTTCCCTTAGAACCGCTACGGAAGGCGTGGAGCCGTCCGAAGAAGTTCATGCGGGTACTGGTATCCTTTGCCATACCCATCATGGTGCCTTGCTCTGAATAATCAAAGTTACGGGCATTACGGATTGAGAGATTGAAGGCGACTTCTACGGAATCCTGATTGGCTCCCATATAGGTGAATGTCCATCCCTCGCCCTTCAGTTCCTCCACCAATTTCTTGACTGCGGCACCAGTGTATTCTTTGGAAGCATTCTCATAGCCGTCGGTGATGATAGTCACAACGACTACAGCATCGTCAACCTTCTTCACATGGTTACGCATATTAGTCAAAGTGAAGCCCATCGCATCATAGAGAGGTGTACAACAACAGGGCTGATAGTCATCCATCGTCAAGGGACGTGCCTCACTGACAAGCACCTTGTCAAAGACGTATTTCTTCTCACAGTCACAGAAGGTAAGCAGCGATACATAGTGTTCCTGAGTGTCCGCATACTTTTCCTGCGCCTTTTTAATACCGTTCAACGTTTCGTTGAATCCACTGACAGCAGCCTGACGGATGTTTTCCATCGAACCGCTTTTGTCGAGGATAATCACGTTAAAAACCTGCGTCTTTGTCTGCTTTGTTTCGTTCTTTACTTCTTCCATTGTTCCTTAGTCTTTATTATTTCCTTTGTTTCTCTGTTATTGCATCAGCGTATCTACTATTTCATGCATGACGGGGCCACACATTCCACCTGCACTGGCGGGAATTCCTTCCTTCTCCATCACTACCATCACAGTATATTCGGGATTGTCAGCAGGGAAATAGCCGCACAGTTCCATGCGCCAAGTCTTTTTGTCAATCATAAAAGTTCGCCCGCAGGCAGCGACATCCGTAAACTCACTTGCAGTCTTCTTGAAGAGTCCATCGGTAACCCCATGCCGAAGCCCTCTCTGCAGTGCCTCAATATACTCTTTGTCGGCAATCTGCTCATTGATGACTGTCACATCTTTGCCTTCCGTTGCGAGTTCTACCATCTTTCCACCATTGGCAACAGCATTATAGAATGTCAGCATACCAAGTATTTGGTCGGGATGATTGTTGTGATAACTGCTGATAGTCCTTTCATACGCAGCATAGTCCCCTCCAAAGGCTTCTTCAATAGCCTTGGTATAGCCAACGAGTGAACGATGGGTCAATGCAAATTCCATATTGATGTCACCATATCCGCCACGTCTCCAGTTATGATCCTTCACGTCATTATAAATGCCACAGCCGGTATCAACCATATAGTCAGGACTTATCTTCCCTGTTGAAAGCAGTGCCAGATAGGTTGCTGCACCATGCATTGTCAGATTCTCTTCGCTGAATGTATCAATATAGGGTGAGAACTCGTTTCCAGTCTTCTGAAGCGACACATGAGCCTTGATCCAGCCTGTCTTTGTTTCAACAACGTAGGCTATTGCTTTGTCCGCATTGAAGTTCTCCATTTCATTACTGAGAGTAACCCCTATAACATCTTCCAAAGCGGGATCATTATGCTGCGGTTGCGTTGCTTCTTGAACTTCCGCGTCTGTTCCCCCACTAAGAGCCTTTAACCTTGTCAGTTCCTGTTCGCCGACCTGCACATCATTTGCCATATAATAATTTAGCAGCCATCCTGCGGCCCGTTTACCCAGACAAGCCTGTTCATCTGCCTTCTTGTAGTACATGGCAGCAAGGTCTTCGTTTGTCATGTCTTTATCTTCTATGCCAGCATAGACATCACCGAGCAACTTACATGCTAAAGGAATTCTGTCTGCCAAAGGAACAAGAACCTCAATACTGGGACTCTTCCCACCTCTCCAGTCTGAAAGCACGGTTAAGAGAAGTTCGGCAAAGGTACTGCCTTGCTTTACAGCTAAACCTATCAGCCGTTTTCCCTCAATGGTATCACCCTTCTCTACAGCCATAATTCCCTTCAGAGTATAGCCTTCCGGAGAACCTTGCGCAATAAGTCTGTCGGTCATGTCAGCAGATACCCCTAAGTTCTTTCTCTCAAAATTCTCCATTGCATCAAAGAACAATTTCACATTATCCTCTTCGGGAAGCGTTTTCATGTAATCTTCGAGATTACTAATCGCCCCATACTGATCGGCCATGGCCAGCATTGATATTGTTCCGAGGAAATCCTGCTGAACTCCTTGGCCTTTGTGATAGATGTCAGCCAGTTTAAGATAGGCCTGTCCGTCTCCCCATCGGGCCTGTTCCAACAGATAGGCATACTGGTTATCTGCTTCTATATTGCTTTTCGGAGCATCAGCGAGGTCCTCATACAACTCCTGCTCTGCACAACTGGTCAGAAACATGGCCACCAAAAAATATAATACTTTCTTCATACGATTATCGCTTTTACTTGTGACAACTCTTCTTATGTCCACAGTGCTTACAGTAAGCCTGCTGCCAAACATCACCATTTGTAATCGGAGAAAATCCCTTACAGTCACATCCGACTGTTCCACTACAATGCGTTCCCTGAGTGGCAACATGAGTTGTCAGGTCTAACCAATTATGCCCCATACATTCTTCCTTATGAGCATTTGCTGAAACAGAAGCTGTTGCTACAGCCATCATCACCAATACGAAACTGAGAACCATTTTCTTCATAATTCATTACACTACTCTGTGTCGTGCGCAACTTTTAACTTGATTATTGTTGTTTCCTTATCCTTTTATGACGCATAGTTCATCAAAGTAACCAACTTCTTTCTATATTTTCATGCCAACAAGTGAATAAGTGGTATCAGCACTTCATTGATAGTTACATCGTCCAAGCGATGGCCACCTGAGAAGTGGATAACATTGTGATAGTACTGGAGAAATACCTTCTCACAGTTCACCTGCATATCGTTGTTTCCAAACATACCCCATACTCGTTCTGTTTCAGCAGGAGTAACGCCCTCGAACTGGCTGGTTTCCATCTCGGTAAAGTGCTCAATGATTTCCTTCGTAATAGTAAACTCCTTTTGTCCGTCAAGACGCGGTTTGAAGAACTCAAAGGTTCCGACCTTCAAAACCTTGCTGGTCTTCGACATAAAGAAAGCCGGGTTGACACAGATGCGGTTAAATCCAAACATCTGCTGGGCATACATACCTCCCATGCTCGTTCCTACAATGACATTAGGCAGCTCCTTATCACACAACTCTCGCAGGAAGGGCAATGCTTCTGCTGGATCAACAGGGATGTCTGGTGCTATCACCTCGAAGTCCGGCAACTTCTCCCTCAATGTGCGAATGGTTCCACTGGCTGCAGACGAACCGAAACCATGGAAATAAATCAGTTTCATAGATGTATTTGTTCTTTTCATATTTATATTCTCTTTACTTCATCAATGCCTTCAATGGCTGAAATGTGGCTGATGATGGTCTGCAACTCTCCGAAAGAGTGGACTCCAAAGGAGATGGTGCAGTCCACAAGACAGTCAACGGTCTTTGTTGTCAGTGCGTCAATAGACAGACGCAATTCATTGGTAATGCTGTTAATCATATCACTCAGTAGATGGAAGCGGTCAACGGCCACTATCTGAATGTTGACAGGATAGAGCACCTTTTCATCCTCCATGAAGTCCACTGAAACGATGGAATCTCCCTGCTGAGATGCAATCTCTATTGCAGAAGAACAACTACGCTTATGGATGGTTATGCTTCCGTCTGCCTCCTTGAACCCGATAACCTCTTCTCCAGGGATAGGGTTACAAAGTGGACAGCGATGGAAAGCAGGTTTCTCCTGCTTGGCAAAGTAACTCTTCAAGAAACGCTTGGCCTTATAGGTGACTACCACGTTGTTCCACTCTTTGAGCGGCACTACACTCTGCTTGGTAAATATCTCTACCACATCACCACGGTGCAAGATCGTTTTGATGGACGATAGTTGCCCATTGATGCGGGCATAGTGTGCATGCTCACCGATATGGCTATGGATTTCAAAGGCAAAATCAAGTGCCGTTACCTTCTTCGGAAGATTGATGGCTTGTCCTTTTGGGGTGAACACCATGATGTCATCGTTATAGAACGAAGTGACTACGTTCTGGATAAAACCTCCTTCCTTCTGGTGGAACTCCATATCCTTCAGGACATTGCGGAATCGGTCAACCCATCTGCGGATATTGCTTTCCTCACGCTCAGCAACGATGCCGATGGTATTGTGGCGTACCATGCGCTCAGTAGAGATATGCACTTCCTCCCAGCAGCCATAGTTGGACAACAGCTGAACATGAAAGCTCTGATAACCGTTCTCCTTGGGCGAGTCAATATAGTTCAGGATTCCGCAGGGCTTCTCACGGAACACACTTGTCAACCGTGAATAAATCTTTAGTACCATGTCCTTTTCCTGTTCCACATCATCGCAAGGGAATACTATTTCCACAAAATGGCGGTCAGGCAGATGATTGAAATCCACTCCTGTTTTACGCATCTTCCGCCACAGGCTGTATGGTTCCCGAAACTCAGAAGTAACAGTTGCCTGAATGCCGTTCTGCTCCAGGATGTCCTTTATCTTGGAGGTGAATGCTGCCATCCGTCCCTCCTTCTGCTTTTGGTCTCGCTGAATCTTGGCCTCCAAATCTCCATACTCATGAGGACAGCGATAGCGCAGACTCAGGTTCTCCAGTTCCACTTTGATGTTATACAGCCCAAGGCGGTTTGCCAATGGCGCATAGAAATAGTCCGTCTCTCCTGCAATTTTCATCTGCTTGTCAGGACGCATACTACTCAGTGTACGCATATTATGCAGACGGTCTGCCAACTTCACCAACAGCGCACGGATGTCATAGTGGATGGAGTCAAGCATCTGCTTGTAATTATCCATCTGCCTCGACATCTCGTAGTGCTCTTTTTCCTGCTTGGTCACTACTCGCACCAGAAATGCGACATCATCACCAAAACGCTGTTGTATTTCATCTATCGTAAAGTCTGTATCTTCCACAACGTCGTGCAAGAAAGCGGCAATAACGGGGTTGGCACCCAGCATCAGTTCCTCTGCCACGATGTTGGCAACAGCGATAGGGTGGAAGATATAGGGTTCGCCAGACTTACGTTTCTGGTCTGCATGTGCCGTCTTAGCCAGTTCAAAGGCAGCGCGAATACGCTCCACATCTTGTGCTGACACTCTCTTTTCCATCACGCTGAAAACTCTCTCAGCCTTCTCTTGAATCATCATGTCGTAGTTCTGCATCATAATCGTAACATCTTTAATCGTCCTACTTCTTTATCCTTATCCCTTTATGAATAACTGAGCTATGTAAGTAACCATTTCTATCGCCATAATTAAAGATGCCCCTCAACTTTTTGTAGTCGAAGGGCATCTCCAATAGTCGAAAACTCTATAGTCTGTCAACCAGCTTCATAATCCCTTCAAGTACTGATTTTCTGTCATTTGTTTCCAAATCGCCTTTTAATGCCAGTATGAATGTATGCTTCAGATTCCTATTTGTTGTATAGCAGCAAACATTGGTATAGACAACTGGATGTGATGCGTCTGTACTATCCGTATAGGTTGTATAATAGCCTGACACTCCGAGGTTTTGTACGCCAAATTTCCTGCAGGTTGCATCAAAGCTCTTTTTGAAAATCTCCTTGAACAAGTAAGAATCGTAATTACTCAGCTTGCTCTCACGGCTACATACGAAATCCTCGTATAGCAACGGCTTATATTCTTTGCCATTATTAGCGATAACATTATAGAGTTTCAGCATCTGTAAGGCGGTCACGGGGCGATCAATACCAATCGCTAACCGTTCAATGGTATTTTCATCAGCTACCTCGTATGAAGGATATTCACAATATCTGACGGTATCAATGTCATCAATGCCGCAAGCCATTCTGTCAAGATAGTGACAGAAGCCAAATTCTTGTAAGTTCCACCAGAAGCGGTTGATGTCATCTCCATAAGCCCTTTTAACTGCATTGCCGATTCCTTCATAGGACTCCTGTATAAGTGCCTGTTCTATGGCCATAGATTGGTTTTCATCGGCAACGCTGTCGGGGAAATAAACGTTAGTATCGCTGCCCAATGTAGCCATCAGAGACACTGGCATCATCAGCCCAGAACATTTTATTGGCTCTGAGAAGTTCACTCTTCCCCCTAACGGGTCTGTAAAACCTGTCATCGAGCGAATCTTCCCCGTCTCACTCTCCATAATAATAGCCTGTCCTTCCGTATATCCTTTGTGCATCAATGGTTCTAGGATTTTACTATACACAAAGACATTCAACGAACTGTCTTGGACTGAATAGGAATGAACTATACGCTTCAATGATATATCATAAACAACGCTTCCATCATCTGTTCTGCAAGTCACTTGATTATATGCGGGATTTGACGAGTAGATGCTTCTATAGGAACAAGGAAGAATCAGTCCATATCGGTCTCGCATTCCAAATCGGATTCTTGTCTGTCCGTTCTCCTCAAGACTATTCCTTACATACATCACGCCATAATGGGTATCCATATCCGTGTAATTGGCTGCTCTTGCTCCATCAAGCACCGTATAGATATTATACCCAACAGAAGAAACTGGCAATACAAAAGCAATCATCACAAAAGAGAAGGCTGCTGCAGCCATCTTTCGTGACTTTGCTAGCATCCATACACATACGGACAGAATAATGGCAGGACTAAGAACGAGTCTGAATACACGTTCATTGCCGAATCTGTATTGTGCCTTGTTGAAGACAAGCATAGCAATAACTATCAGGACATACTCTAACCAATGTGGCTTGCGCCCGATGTAGGCATTCACGAAATAATAGGCTACTGCTGGTAGAATGAGTACGGCATAGTATGATATACCCTGCTGCATGTGAACACCTGATAGAAGTGCGATGAACATCAAGACGCAAAACTTTACAAACAGTTTTCCTGCCTTGTCATAGAAGATGGCAAGTCCTGCCAGTTGCTTCCAGGAATACCCGTTCTTATTGGTCTTCTTGCACACGAACTCTATCAGATAGGTCACTATAGGCATCAGCCAGGCCCAAATCAAAATAAGCCTGATAGCATTCTCCCCACGGACGTTCCGCTCAATCAGTTGCTGTGAATAGAAATTACTCTCTATGCTGCTCGTACCAAATAGCATTTCTGTCATTCCAGCCATATTGCGAATAGTATTATCAAACATCCCTCCTACATAAAAGAGACCAAATGCAACCGTGAAAAATAAAATCGGCCAAATAGCCATTTTCTCCCGACGATAAAGCAGGAAAGTAGAGTTGAAGCGCAACAGTTCCAAGTAGTGCATCAGCACAATTAACAAATACCCTGACGCATAGAACGTATGCATCAGTGATATTTCCATCAACCCCAGAATAAAGAGGTCGAGGACATAAAAACCTTTTCGTAATGACATTACCATATAATTTTCTTTTGTTATTCTACCTCGATAATAATTGCCGTATAGTTGTCACCTGCCTTTTCTTTGCAAATGGCTTGGTATTTCTCCGCTACCTGCTCAACATCTTTAGCACATTGCAATATATGAAGCAAATCCTTGTCGTCCATTGAATTGTAAAGTCCGTCCGAGCAAAGCAAAATACGATCAAGAGGCTGAAGACGTATCAATTTCACATCTGGCACAGCCTGCTCTGGATGACGGGTGAAGAATGCCCTGTTGATATAGGGGATCCACGCAGTTCCTGTTTCCAAGTGGTCGATTGTCCGGTATTTGACATTCCCTTTTAAGTCTATGACATAGCATCGACTATCACCCGCATGGGCAATCATGGCATTTTGTCCATCAATACTTACCATCACCATTGTTGTCCCCATCTGGTAATGACCAGATACCTCGTCAATTGCTGACTGGGTTCTCTTTGCAGCCTGATGTGCCTTTTCAATGGTATCAGGTTCATGCAAGTTTTCTTCCCAGTAGATAGAAATACTATCACAAACCGTTTTACTGGCAACTTCACCACAGGCATGACCGCCCATGCCATCACATACGATGAACATCTTCTTTCCATCGTCACTACAAACCACATTGTAACAATCTTCATTGTTCATTCGTGGCCCTTTTTCTGAAAATGCTATATGCCGTATCTTCATAATCACTGTTTTGCTTTTTCCATTGCTTCCCTTGCCCAACGCATCCTGAGTCGGGCATTCTCTCTCGCCTCATTTGCCCATTTCATCTGTAACCTGGCCTTATCCGATGCCTCACTTGCCCATTTGCTGTAAGTCTTAGCCTTATCAAACTTCTTGTTTTTCGAATAGTAGTCCGCTTCTCGCAGATACCCCTGGGCTTTCTTGTTATAATACTCTGCTTCGCGGTCATACCCTTCAGCCTTCTTCGTATAGTACTCAACGTCACGCATGTAGCCTTTGGCCTTATCCATGTAGTAACTGCTTTGCGGGAAAGCAAACAAACCACATGCAACAGCGATAATCAGCATCATCAGTCTTTTAGACATAACATATACCCTGTTTCGTGTCGGGCACAACTTCTGTATGTTCTTTTATCCCTTTATGTTTAGATGAACTATGTAAGTAACCATTTCTATCAAATAAAAATGAAAAAATCCTCTCACACAAAACAATGCAAGAGGATTATTAAGGTTTGAAACAAAGTCACCTATTACTTGAATATGTAGTCATCGCCCCACAGGAAAGTACGCTCTCCATTTTGATCCTCTCTATATAGCAGAATGCCAAATTCCCCAGAAAAGTCTGTTGCAAGTATATATGCATTTGCAGGGGGCATTCTCCTAATGCCATGCACATAGATAGACTTTTGATCTGCGCCTGGGATTGGTTCAAAAACAGCTTCTATTTTTTCATTCTTGACTTCACGGAGTTCAACTAAACGTAGTCCCACACCAAAGTTCTCTGCGGCCTCCTTGATGTCATTATTCTCCATATACCAAATTCCTGCATCCGTCCACATTACTAACCTACAGCCGTCTAACAGGCACCTAGTTATGGATACGACAGGGCCATAAGCCCCGTTTACGAATCCCCATCCAAGGAACTTGGCCTTACCCTTCAACTTCTTCTGCTCCATCTTCTTCAAAGACTATCTTTACCCAGCCCAAGTGCTTGTCACGCTTGTCGTAGTTGTCCCGCAGGTCTGTGAGTATTTGACAGAATTCGTGCTCTGTTAGTATTGTCTTGTAAGGGTTTTGTTCACCACGACTGTGAAAGAGCGTCATACCCCTTGTTGACATTAGTGCTGTACGGAAACGTTCGTTCTGTTCAAACATAGCCAGGTATGCCGCACTGACAAAGGAATAATAATCAGCAGACTGTCGGTCTATCGGATTGCTCTTCCACCATACTATTTGGTCTGTCTGCCAACCTGTAGAGGTCATCTTCTTAGCATTCTTTCCCTTCATGGAGCATATCTGTCGCTGCTTGTCCTTGTCTTTCTGCTTCAGCGACTGTAGGAATCCCTCCATGCTGCCACACATCATTCCGTCAAAACGGAACCCGTTGCTGCAGAGATTCGACAATACATCAGCGGGGTACTCAGTCTTTGACCATACATCTACAGCCTTTCCCCTCCAGACTAACCACTTTATATATAATTTCCTAAACACGTTTTTGTATTTTACAACTCTATGATACATTACTGTATCTTTTCTTTAGCTTCTCTCATTTTAGCAGCCATCTCTCCATCGGTCATTGGCTGCCAAGGAATAATAATACGGAGGTTACTGTCAATGATGCAGTAGATGTTTTCCTCATCGTCATCCTCCATTCCAAATCCATCTTCATCAGCATAATAGCGTCCATCTGGGTGAAGCATCCAACAAAGGCAACAGATGCCATCGCTGAAATCCCGATACCGTCCCAGTCCGCCATAGTCCACATATTTATGGTTCACATCATACGGATGTTCTACTGTCTTAAGTTTTTCCCTGTCGAAATCCTTCTCTTCAAATCCCACTAAATGACTTGTTTCATCTAATAATTGCCTTGCCTTACCTGTCTGGGAATTAGCGAAGAACAGTGGGCCATGACAGTCTCCTATCCACAGCATACCTTCACCAATGGGGTGAATAGACAATTTTTCAAGCAATGGATGCCCTTGACACGTAATGCCCCGTTCGTCACTATAGAATGACAAACCAGAAATTAAATCTGGACTATCCAAAATATCATCCACACTCGTATCAAAGGGTGGCAATACAGGTTCTGCAGCATCATATCCAACTTCATACACATTCTGACGATATAAGTGTGGGCCATATTGAGGTGTTTCTTCCAAAATTCCGAACTCTACAATATCCCCAGGCACGACGTTATGGGAATTGGTTTCTATCACTTTGGCTTTCCAATGCCAATAATGAGAATCCTCCCCCTGCACACGCAACTTCGGATCTTCAATAAGTTCCGTCAATGTAGCCTCATGATAGCGACACTCATATATTCTGTCACCTTTCTTTAACTTACACTTCTCCATAGTCCTTATTCTTTGCTCAAATCATTAATCATTTTCTTACGCTCCTTGAACACCTCAATGGGCATTGGTTCTTTGCCATCCACTTCTGCCTTATACTGATAGAAGGCATTAAGCACACGCATGATTTTGTTGGTATTGTGACCATCTTCCAGTCTGTAACCTCTAATGGGAGGTGGAGTGATGCCCTTATCCGCTGCGTAGAACATCCAATAGGTGCAGAGAGCAATGTCTGTCCGATGAAGTCCCATGGCGCAAGCGATATAAAAGTCACCACTATCTATCTGTGCACAATATTGAGGAAAGAGTGCCACCATCTGTGCAATCGTTCTGGCATGATTGTCTATAGGATAGTGGAAATACTCTAATCCGTGGTACTTACAAAGATATGGCAACTTATCTGACTTGTCCATTTCCCGTAGGTCGATGATGGTTTTCACACCAGCCTCTTTAATAGCGGGCCAAGCGTATGCCTGATGCCTCGACGACATCGTTCTACCTCTGACGCCACCATAGACAGGGGCTATATCAGGTATTTGAGTCTGTATAATTCTTTCTATGTTAATCATCTATATCTTTATGATATATAGAGAGGTCAAAGTAACCAAATCTATCGTTCCAAATTAAAGTCCCACAGGTTTCATTTCGCAATAACGTTCATACCATTGTCTCTTTTCAGGTGTCTCAATCGGGTCGTATTCGGAGATGATGCAACCTGTATAAAGGTCATCTGCAAGGGCAAGGATAATGTTTGCCAGTTCTATCGTATTTTCAAACTCTCTGCCTTCAGGACAGAACATCCGTTCCCCCTTGATAGCTTCATATCCATATATTGCCCCCATTATATTTCCTGTGATTGCCCCGGTGGAATCACTGTCGCCGTCGTGGTTAACTGCTGCTATAATGGCGACTCGCATATTGTCAATATGCCGGATAGCACAATATAGTGATATTGCCCACGCCTCTTCTGCTGTCCATCCTTCTCCCAACTGTCGGATGGCATCTGCATCTGGGATGTCAGATTGCGCAAGGCGAACTGCAGTCAAAGTGAGATTCTTCAAATACTCCTTATCATCATTAGGCGCTTCCATCTTTATCATAATGTCCAAGCCATCACTCACAATGTCTGTGATGGTTGCCTTTACCTCTTCTGGTGCCAGAGGAACAATCCGCGAGATGAGTAACGTCATCTGTGCTGCAGGTAGATAACCTAACGGATGCAGATGTGTTACTTTAGCGATATGAGCACCTGCTTGTGCAAGTCGTTCCGTGGAATAAACACCATGTGCTGCATCGAAAAGCCCCATCGGAGCTACTCGCATAATGCCACCGCATCCTTTGCTGTTATTCTGTGGCTTATCGTGATTGAAGATGGCTTCACAAGCACTCATGCACGTAGTGCCTGGCGCACGGCGATGAGCCAGCTCAGGAAGGTCGCGCAGCCAAGTATAATGGAAATCATTGATAAGAATTTCGCGTTTACGCCCTGTTTGGGTATAATACCAGTCTAAGTATGCTCCATCTACATAGTTCTCTGGCTGTCCGCCAATGCCTCGCATGCATCCTCTCGTCACACCCATCAGCATACCATTGGCTGTAAAGAGCGTCATCTGTGTATCGTCGCTAACTAGCGCCCTGCCGCTACGCTTGTCTATCTCAAACTGAGTGATTCCCCGTTCACCATATCGCCGAAGAATCGTCCTGCGATTCATGAATTCCACAGGATAGCCAAGAGCATCACCTGCAGCCCCAGCCATCAGACTGCCACGAATGCAATCCTTGATGCAACTCCTGCGTTCTTCCCTTCTGCAGACTATGCTTTTTACATATTGTCCGATGAAAGTCTCTTGCTCTTTTGTCTCGGGTGTCACACGATGACTTGACTTGGGCATTTCCGAGAACAGGTTGCGCAGACAGGTCAATGCATCCTCAATAGTGGGATTTTCCATACCTTCTGCCTTAAGACAAGCCACGATGGTTCCCGTTCTTCCGACACCTCCCCAACAATGAATATAGATATAGCCGTCGTCTCGCTTTGATAGTTCTGTTATTTTGTCTATAAGCCTATACACTTCATGGGTACTCTTTGGTATACTTACGTCACGGATAGGGAAACGGTCATATGTACAACCACTTGATAACAGATGAGCGTAAGGATGTAATTCGCCATCTTCAGTAAGGTCAATGAAATGACGCACCCCGAAATGGAGCATGTTTCGTATCTTGTCTTTAGCTTTTTCTCCATTCTTGTCACCAGGGTATTCACCTGCGAATGTGTGACCAGTACCAACATAATAAGACTGATAGAGTGGACGAGAGACAAAAGCCTCGAAACGGTCGTTGATGTCAAGCAATTCTTTAGGTAGCAATTCTCGGCACTTTTTTCTCAATTCCAGTGGTAGCCCCTCATGAGGATAACAGAAAAGAGGGTGTACATTAGCAATCGAAGCAGTCATAGCACCAATAGTATCTGAGTCGCCTCCCATTGAGATGGCTAGGCGCAACGCCTTTAGTGCATTGCCACCTTGCAGATAGGCCATAATCGCTATGGGTACACTACCTTGACAGGACGAGTCAAACTTGTAACCGTCACGAATATCCCTCAAATCAATGTTGAGATCGTAACCGAAATTGTCTTGTATGTAGTACTTTATGCGCTCATTTGCGCCCCACCGTTCATTCTTCTGCATATAGACACAGGCTGCAATTGCTTGTGCCCCTTTGATACCTTCTGTATGGTCATGGCTGACAGATGCCGTTATACGGGCCAGTTCCAATGCCTCATCAAGAGAATTGGCATACATCCCAACTGGACTTACACGCATTGCAGAGCCATTGCCATAGCTTCCGTATGGCTGGGGATTATCAGACATCAGCCATTTGCGAAACAAATGACCATATCCAGCATGAGGGTATCTGCGTCCCATTTCCTGCATAATTTTCACAAGGCTGTCAGTCCTGTGCGACGGGTCTTCCATCAGCCACTTGGCTACAGCCAGCGTCATCACCGTGTCATCTGTAAAATGACTTCCCTCTGGCAGTAGTTCAAAATCCTCTGTCTTCACATTGCGTCGTTCTCTTGTAGAACCGACAATATCACCAATGATAGCACCTAACATGTTCGTACTCCTTTCTTCTTATTTGTCTAAAACTCTAACCTAAATCCTTTTGATTTCATTTCCTTGTATTTGTCGGGGTTGAACCTATAGTGAACAGGAATCGTCCTTGCTGCATCCTTCGGTCTGTCACCCGTTTCTTCCAGAATACCCAGTTTGAGCATCTTGTTGGCAAAATTCCTTCGGTCGAAGTGGACTTCCAGAATGGCCTCGTACAATGCTTGCAACTGCGACATGGTGAATACATCTAGCAGCAACTCAAAACCGATGGGCTGGAAGTGTATCTGCTCCTTCAGGCGTTTCAGTGCCATGCGGAGTATCTTCTCGTGGTCGAATGCCAACCGAGGAATCTCACCAATGGGAAACCACTGCGCATTTCTTGCATCATCACCGCCTTTCACAGCCCCTTTCTGCACCAGTGCATAGTAGGCAATGGTAATGACTCGTCCACGAGGATCACGGTCAACATCCGAGAAACAGCCCAACTGCTCCAGAAAACCCTTCTCCACATCGAACTCCGTTTCCTCTTTCAATTCCCGCAAAGCACCTGCCTCTGTGGTTTCATCCATCTTCAGAAATCCACCTGGGAATGCCCAACGTCCTTTATAGGGTTCTATACCTCTTTCTATTAAGAGCACTGACAGCCCTTCCTTCACATCATAACCGAATATCACACAGTCCGTGGTTACCGACGGACGTGGGTACTCATAAGTATAAACACCTTTTTTATTATCAGTCATCTTGTGTAATTTTTACGCAAAAGTATGAATAATAAATGAATCTGCCAAACATTTTGCGTAAAAATTACGCAAACTCATGTTTTTTTCTTGTATTTTTGTATGATTTTCATCATAGTCATCGATAGAAGTCACTTTTTAGCGACACTTTCTGCCTCTTTGCGCATCTTGTCTAGTTCGCCATAACACTCATTGATGTTCCTGAACTTTACGACTACCTTTCCTTCTGTGTCAATGAATCCATAGATTTCTACTTCCTCGTCATCAGTCATGCCATAGCCATCTTCATCCATATAATAGCGACCGTCAGGGTTCAGTTGCCAACTTACTTGCGCCACTCCATTCTCAAAATGTCGGATAAATGATGGGAAATGGAATGATAGTGCTCTTGCTGTATTCTGAGCATCCTCTGGCAGATTCTTCAATGATTCCCAGTCAATGTCATTCCGGGTGACCGTCACGAGATTCTGGTCTTTGTTCATAAATTCGTATGCACGTTTTGTGTTGTGGTTGATGAGGAAGCGATGTTTCCACCATCCCCACATTGTTTCACCTATCACAGCCATCCCTTCGCCCAAATCGGAATACTCATAAGGACGCTCCTTATACTCATCAGTATTCAGGATGTTGTAGAGTTTTTCTGCTTCACTCTCATGTCCCATCATCTTGCTAATCATCTTGATAATGCTCATAGTTCAGTCCTCCATTATTTCATTTCAATGATGTTCTGGCTACAAAAGTAACCAAAAATTTGCAAATAATCACCCAATTATCCTATTTTCGTTTCAATAGCCATTTTACTAACGGATTCACAACGTCCTGAAATAGCGCAGGTGTGGCATCCTTCGAAAACTTATCACCGACGATGCAAATGGTGTATCGTGGTTCCTCCATCGGGAAGCACCCTGCAAACTCTATCTGTTTCCCAATAGGTATGGTGTGTTCTTTGTCATTCTCTGCGAAAAGGTCCTCTGTAGTGGCATATCCCAGCCACTCGGTATCTGCTGACAGCCACGCCAATTGAGGCGAAGCAACTCTATCGACCTTCAGAACCTCTTTTAGATTAGCGAGACTATTGGCAGAGAACACATCCTCCTCAACATTCACGCTGTCAGCCTTCATCGTCGGGATAATCATAGTACCACCATTTGCAAGACTATTATACCCAACAGCCATAATGAATGGGCTGGTCACCGGATTCCCCGTATCGGTCAACTCTCTCCATTTTCTATCTGCCACGCTCCTGCGATAGCCATTTTGAATAGCCTGTTGCATCATCTGATTATCGCAACTCTTGATTGCTTGTCGATAACTCATTCCATCCTTAGTACAATCCAGTGAAACACTATCATTCTCTAATGCCATCACCGTATGGAATGGCTTCGTCAGAGAGCCAGTACATGAGTGTACCAATAACTTCCCTGCTTCATCCTTCCCAGTATCTCGATCCAGTCTTACCCACGTCTTTAACCGTCCCGACCTTGCATCAAGAATAACTATCTGAGCATTCTCCATTTGTTGCGATTTCATCAGATTTTCCAATAGCTTTGTTGCTTTCTTTGTTATCTTCTTATCAATAGTCGTACATTCGTCCAACGAATACAGTTCATCAGGGTTATCCATCCAGATTGATACCACGTTATTGGTGGGTTCGTATATACTTACGATACCCCGTTTGATACCCTTTGTGGCATAGAACAAACTAATATAAGCACTATCCTCAGCTACTGTCTGCTTCGAGAATCCCAAATCACGATACTCTATTTCGGTAATATTCTTGTGTAGTATCATATCATAGATTCCCTTCTTCCCATCCTTTGATACAATAGCGTACTTCGGGTTATAGCAGATGTCCACCCACTCGTATTCTTTGAAGTCATACTGAGTAACAATGGGCACATCATTCATTAGTTCATCAGCACTGACTGTATCAATGACCATTTCATCCTCACTGATACTGTCACATGGTGTAATATCTACCCAGACACTATCGACTGGTTCTATAATGCTCTGTGCTAAAATTTGGCACGGTATTAACGTGGATAGCAACGCTATCAAAAAACTAAAAAAAAGCTTCTTCATATTTTCAACTCATTTAAATGTTACTATTCTCCTATTTTCTCGATAATGTAGTTTGATGCAAATCCCAGCGTATTGATGATATGTGGTACAAAATCCTGCGGTTTTTCGCCCTTCATCACTTTATGGTCGTATGTGAGCGTAAGACTCCCGTTGTCAAGCAATGCCGCTTTTATATACTTTACCTCTCGGTTTGTCTGGTTCACTAAATCCATCATTTTGCTTTTGTTATTCTCAGTAGCTTTGCCCAAATATGGGATTGCGAAACGTAAACTTTCCGTCCCTTTACAATACATATATACACAAAGTGTGTTGTTAATAAGGAAATAATGCCCAAGTCCAGGCATCCATTCCACGTTTCCGCACAGTCGTTTGATTTCTTTAATTACTTGATCTTTCATATCATTGATGTTCTTGTTCTTTTCATCTATTTATGAAAAAACACCAATGGATGTAACCACCATACACAAAAAAACTGCGCCGAAGAAACTCCGACGCAGTTTTTTTGAACATCCTTTTAATACCGTGGCACGTTGCATGACGAGCATTTATCATGCATGTGGCTAGTATAATGACCACAATAAGGGCATTTATTTCCCTCGCTGTTATGATATGCAACCCATGAGGACAAACCTCCTCCAGAGCCTGGAGTGGGATCGACACCTGTTCCACCACACCTACTACATGAACTTCGTGACGATGAAGAGCCTGAGCGTGAGGAGGATGAGCCTGATGAACTCCCACCCCCGCTTCTAAAACTATTGGTAGAGATAATTCTTCCATCCGCGCCATAAAGGGTGTTCGAACCTGGTACATATCCTGGATAATCGGAACTAGCACATACACACTTTCCTGTACCTTTGCAGATTTGGCATCTTCCAGACTGATAACAAGCAGCACAGGGTATGTAGTTGCCATATCCAGCTGTTATAATACCACCTCGTCCTTGGCAGATAGAACATACTGCAGTTCCATAGCAACCTCCACAAGATGATGTCCCCCTACACGCAGTGCACCTGCCATAAAGGGTTTTGGAAATCATGCCCCCATTCATTTCTTGACAGTCATAAAACATCCCATATCCTGCATCCTCACGCCATCTCCTTCCAGAACCATTAGAGTTATTATTAGAACGATTAGCATTATTATTAGCGTAATTATTTGAGTTTGATGCGCTACTACCTGTTCCGTCAAATGATGCAAAATTAGAATTTGCCAAGAACTTGCCATTTGGCATTTGAATAAAGACTCTGGTATAATATGTCCTTTTGCCAGAAAGGAGATGTAGTTCTGAATTAGGGATGAAAATAGACAAGTCTGAATATGTGGTGTTGGGGTATCCAGGTGTGAATTGTGTACTAGAGCAGACGTTTCCATCTGTTGTACAATAACGTCCATTCCTATCCTTAACCCCTGTTCCTTTGGGATGGTCAAAGTATGCTATGGCCTTACATTTTTGTCCTTTCATTCCTGATATGTCAAATGCAACATGAACTTTCATTCCTTTTTCTCCATCTTGCATAACATTATGCTCTAACCATATTTTCTTAAAAGTTGCACTTGCTGCAGACATAGCAGCACTTACAAGTAATCCTAAAATAGCAACAAAGAATCTTCTCATATTAATTACCCTAGTTCGTGTCGGGCGCAACTTCTTATTATCTGGTTTTACCCTTTATGATTGGAAGAAAGAAAAAGTAACCATATCAATCCAACATCACAAATCCTGCCCAATAATACGGATCTTCATATTTACTCCGTATATAGGACTTCGCTTCATTGAATGCTTTACGTTTATTCCAGTTATAATTCTTATCAGTAAGATTCTCATAGAACTTTACCATAAACTCCTTGGTTACTACATCGCTGACACTCCAAAGTGTCATCACCATTGTCTTGGCACCAGCTTTCTTAAAAGCCCGTTGCAAACCAAATAGACCTTCCGACGTAGCCCGGCCTCTGCCTGTCTGACAAGCAGAAAGCACAACCAACTCCAATCCCGTCAGATCAAGTCGGGCGATATTTGCAGCTGTCAAAATGCCTCCAAGAACTCCTATGGGAAGTTCTTTACCAAGCCATGCAGCATTGCCTCCTGCCAATACAATTCCAGACAAAGACATAGCATCGGCATATCCTCGAAGATAATCATATTTCTCTGCTTCTTCTGGGGTATAATAGAAGCCATGTGTAGCAATATGTAGTATTTGTGGAGCTTTACCGCTCATACTAATAAACGACTCTTCTGTACCAGTCATTCCATAATAGGGCTTTACTATCAATTCTTTTTCCCTCAGCACTTGTTCAATAGCTGTAACCTCTTTCATGGTTTCAGGTAATTCTCGGTAGATGGAATCTCCACAAACGATATCGCCTCTTGTCGCCAATAAAGGAGCAATTTCATATTTTGCGGCCTCTTCCACCATATCCTTAGGTTCTAGGTCATATTGCAGCCCACCATACAAAATTGCATTTTCATGGCCGTTGTTATTCGCAAAGTCTATCTGCTGCTTGATACGGACAACCTCCCTTGCAGACGACAATCTGACAAATTTATAATGCTCTCCCAAAAGAGATCCGTCTGGCATTGGAACAGATTCTATGGCCATCTGAAATAGAAGTTGAGACGGAACGTAATAAACAGTCGTGCCTTCACGCATCTTCCCTTCAAATGGTTTCCACAACAACTCGTATATTTTCTCTGCGTATGGATAATCATAATACATATCAGTATTGGATACCTTCATCGAGTCTATAACACTCTCTTGGAACAGTTCCTGAAGCAATGGATGTTTCTGCTGTTTGTTCACAAAATATGCAGCATAAACCCGTTCTCTGCTTTCTGATACAAAATCCGTAAAGTCAATCAACACATTCTCATCACCTAATGCTGTTTTGATTTCTTCATATCCAACATTCATGAATTCTGTAATGTTTCCATAGTTCCTGCATCTGCTGTTAAGCCGCTTTTCTACAGCATTTGCCTCAGAGGTCAGCCATAAGATGCTGTCAGCATTTTGGGCATAGTCCGTTTCCCACTTCCTTATTTTAGCCTGCATCGAGGCTATCATAGAATAGTCGTGGAGGTCATCGGCACTTCCGTACTTCTTGATAATGTCGTATGTGCTGCATTCCGTCTCTAACAGAAACGCCTTGGAAAGAACAAGAGCATCGTAGCAGGATTGCGTGAAAGCAGTCTGAATCCTATTTGCCTTCAATGCGAACGGAGTCATGTTTGTCATCATGCTAGAAATGCTTCCCCAATAACTGTCTCTTTCTTCTTGCGTGTAGTAGGGAAGTAGCTTTTGTATCTGTTCTTTCAGTTTCTCCACAGCTATAGCATAGTGGCTACATCCTTCTTCTATTTGATTAGCAAATCCTTCTGCATTGGCCAGATAGATGAGCGCATCTATGTAGTCGCTACTATTCTCACCATACATAACCTTCATGCAGTCTGCATATTGTCTATATAACCTCTCCGATTCCTCATACTGCTCCAGCTTGTGATAACATCCGCCTAACAATGGTAGCAGTCTCACTCTGTCGCCATCAGTTTTAGGATATTTGTTCCTTAACAAAGCATCTGTAGCCTGATAGTCCTTTAAAGCCAAATCAAAACGCTTGAATGTCGAATAACTCCGTGCTCTTGTAATATATAACTGCTCCAATTCCTTGGGCTCTTCCAAACGGTTAATAGATAAGAAAAGCGTATCAAGGTTCTTAAAACAATTCACGCTATCACCCATCAACCGATATATATCAGCTATAGCCATATAAGGCATATAATAGTGCTTATCCGTTTCTGTATTCAGACGTTGAAATACGGTCTTACTTTTATGGGCATAATCCAATGCCTCCTGATACTTTCCTGTTTTAGCATAAAGATTTCGCAGATTGGTATAGTAGATGTATCTCTCTGCGCCAACATGCTCGTTGCTCAGTTGTTGAATGTAAGGTTCATTCCTCTTGTACCAACTCTCTGCTAATAGGAACCGTCCTTGTTCTTTGGCTTCATCACCTTTATAATTGTAATACTCAAACTTTACCTTACCATCTCCTGCCTGCGCAATCAGGGAGTCCATTTCATTGTCAAGACGGGTTGACAATTCTGTATTACCTATCTGTTTGCTAATTTTTCGCAACTCTCTCAAGATTGAAATCAGCTTCACCTCGTTTCCGCTACTTCTAGCAAGACTCTCAGCTTGTTGGTACGCTTCCTGCGCTCCCAAAGCATCGTAAGTGAAGATCTTGATGCTACCAATTTGGCATAGTGCATCCAGTTCGTCCTTGGTGTCACCTATCTCATAAAATCCCATACGGGCCTTTTCAATACATGACAGTGCTTCTTCATATTGCTGGCCTATTTGATATTGAGTTCCTTCAAAATACCAAGACATCGGAATCTTCGGTAATATCCTTGCTTTCATATCTTCGTCTGCGTAAGGCATAATCTTTGTAAGGATCTCTCTTGCGTCAGCATAGCGACGGTTTGTTCTTTTAAGACATGATGTGGCTTTGAAATATCCGTTCATCACATACAAGTGCTGTATGTCTTCACGTTCCTTGTTTGAAAGTTTCCCTTGAAGCAAAGCCTCGCTTAGCCGAAAGCCTTCATCATATTGTTTCAGATGCTCATAGCAGAATATGGCCATCGTCTGGCTACACACATACACTTGCCTTTCGTCCTCTGTTCTTTGTCTGTGGGTGTTTTCCCCCACTTTCAAGAATGCTTCCAACGCAGCCTGATAGTTTCCAGCCTTGTTTTGCGTAAAGGCATCTGTCATCACCTGCGACACTTCTGCCTCAGTCAGATCCTGTGCAGGCAACAGCGTACAACACAACAGAAGCGATACTACCGCAATAAACTTCCTCATAGTTTACTTGTTTAAGTTTTTGTACAATGAGTCAGCTTGTAGGCTATATTCGCTGTTACTCTTTCGAATGGTGTTCAACAATTCAATAGCTTTGTCTTTCTGTCCAAGTCCCAACAACGACTGCACCTTCAGCCAGTTCAAATCATCCATCTTAGACTCAATCAACAGCCGCTCATATTCTTTACGCTCATTATCCTGTACAGAATCCTGTTTTAACACATCCATCTCGTCTGCCAATTCTTGCTCTTGTTTTTCTATTTGAGTCAAAGCGGTCTCAAAGTCTTGAATCTCCAATAGTTCTTCAATATCGGTAAAGTCTGTTCCACCTCTCATATTACCATATTCGTAAGGTAATGGGCTGGCAGGGCTGCCGCTCTCCATAACGAAGAGATTATTTATAAGGAAGAATCCTGCTATGAATATAGCCGCTATACCAGAAATCCAATAAAACATTTTCTTTCCTGACGAACGAGGCTTTGCGTAAGTCTTTTCCATGGAAGGAGAGGGACATGCATCATATCCGCTACCTGTCGGACGATAATTTGCTGCAGCAACCCTTCTTTCGTTCTCAAAAACATAGTCATCTTCCCAATCCTCCATCTTGGCAAGTTTTTCTTCCCTGCTTTTGGTTGCCGATGCCACATCCTTAGTGAACTGTAACTGTTCCTGAAGTTCTGCATTTTGAGCCGCCTCCTGTTCGAATACAGTTTTTTCTGTATTGTCCATCTGGCCCAATACATATTTATCTATTTGGTCTTGATATTCCTGTTTCATGTTACTCCTTTTTTATTCGTTCACATATCTACGATAAATCTCATAAGCCGACTTACGCAAGTTTTCCATGCACTTATACTTCTCCGTTTTCAATGCGTTCTTACTCTTGTATGTCGGGACTTCTATAAGAATGTCATCAAGACTCTTTTCATGGTAATAGAACAGTGATAGTATTTCACGACACCGTTCTGACATATGACTAATGCAGTCCGATATGATTTCCAGCATAGCATTCTCGCCCTCATCATACAGCATTTCTTTATAGATTTCAGCATCTTTGGCTTTCCTGCATCGTTCTTCTTCCTCGGCATCCGGACCAAAGGTGTGCTGACGAGTCCACTCCAAAAACTTCAATTTCGCGATTCCCATAAAATACGTTGTCAGTGTACTGGTAAAAGGTTCTCCATTTTTACCTTTCAGCACGCCATCCTCCACATAGATTCTCCTTTTCTCGATGTTCTCCCAAAGTTTGATAAACGATTCCTGGAATATCTCCATCTTGTGTTCATCACCCACGAAGAACACACCTCTGTAGTTTTCATCAAAATATTGCTTACAATGCTTGTGTAAGGCTCGCTCCATCATAGGGTCACGCCTGTACATCCCCTCTACGTAGGCAACATCCGAATACACCTTCGCATATAATCTTGTCTCTGCCATTATCTTAGTACGTCTGATATATCATAATCTTTTACGCCCGTCAGCACTGGAGCCTGTGGCAATCTGCTTCGATAGCGTTTCATAAACCTGTCGATTGCTTCTATGGTCAGCAATCCCTCTTTTGAGAGCATATAGAGTGCGTATGTCAATTTTCCGACTTGCGGGCTTTTCAGTTCCTGATTCAACTGATATTCTTTGCAGGCACTGAGCGTCAGCCATTGCTCTTCTGCCTTCTTCGTCTTTGTCCTTTTTGTGCCGGGTATTATAAATTCATCATAAACACCCCTCACGATTTCATCTAAATCGTCACCACGTGATGAATCCCCACTATGGCAAGCATCAACAACGACTAATAACTTTCCTTGTTCGCCAATCTTATTCTTGATTGCCGTCAGCAACACATTGATTTCATCATCAATGAGATGTTTCTCTCCTTTGTCCTCCTTACAGTATTTTTTATAAGCATCATACGGAATCCACGCTTCATCCCATCCGTCTGTTTCATCCCCATTTACATCTGTCACCAATTGCCCATGCCCAGAGAAGTGAATATAAACCACATCACCTTTTTTACTTTCAATAGCTAAAGTTTTAAGCCTCGATACGATATTTGCCTTTGTTGCTTGTTTGTTTACAAGCGTTTGTATTTCCGTATATCCTGCGTCTTTAAGCATACGCAGTACATAAGGAACATCCTTGTCACCATTTATCTTCGTCCAGTTCGCATCCTTCTGTTCGCCAAGCCCTATAACTAATGCTCTTCTTGTCTGTGCCGATACTGACACAGACAAGAAGAATAGTATTGCTGTTATAAATACGCAGTAGCCTACATTGATTACTCTATTTGATAGTCCAACCTTTTGCATTCAATTTGGATTTACAAGACTCACAGAACCCTGTAGTTTGTGGGAATTTCATCTTATGTTCTGCATCCACCATATAGCAATGCTGGTCAGGACAATGGCTCAAACCGAACGCATGACCTAGTTCATGCAACGACAACTTCACAAAATTGTCTTCACTTTGCTCTTTGCCACTACTTGGAATCTTTGATGATACTACACATTTATATGTGCCAACAGGACTAACACCCATTATGCCATAGGTTGGCGATAATTCATTCGCCATAAAAATCACGTAATTGGTAAGCCCAATTACAGCATCATTGTTTCGGTGCTTTCCTAATTCCTCAAACAGTCCAGTACCACGATACCGATTTCTTTCCTTGTTGTAATGTTTTGACGGCAGTGTCAGCACTTTATCCTTCAGGGCGACATTGGGAAAATATTCTCTTAGTCTATTTTCAAGTTTCTTTGCTGTGCTAACAGAGAAATCTCCATAGCGATAGATACTTATGGACGTTGGAACCGCCAATTTCTTCGTTACTTTTTTAACTTCCTTTTTAGCAGGTGTCTCAGATTGTTTATTGGACTCTTTTGAATTGCAAGCCAACAGGAAACATGATGTCACGAGTGTTGCCACTCCTATAAGAACGTTACGTTTGTTAATTGTATGCATAGATTAATATCTTTTTATTTGTTTCACCATTATATAGTTTGTGCAATTTCATCAAGCCATCTTTTGTTATAGTAAGACAGCCCTCACAACTCTTATTAAGAGGAATCCAAGGAAGCCACCTGAAGCGAGTGACAATAGATGCAGAATGTATCAATATTCCTCGTTTCTCAGCGTTATTATTTGAATTGTCAAGACCACGAAGTCTGAAACAGTTCTTATAATGAGCAGAACCAGTTCCCACTATAACAAATTTCCCTAATGAGGAACAGCGACTTCCATTTGAATTGCTAAATACTGGCTTAACAGCGGTGCTACCACCGCCAAGACCATGTGCACATCTACAGCGATAGACAATTTTTCGCTTATTGAAATCATATACAAAAAAACGTGGCTGACCAGAGCGAATACTATAATTTACGAGAATACATAAATTTGTATTAAGTCCTGCATTTAAACAATAATTCCTCAATGCTTGCTTATCCTTGAATGAAGGGTCTTGCTTCACACTTGAATAGTATTCCATACCATTCCCTTTATGATGGTATGGAATATTCATTCCAATGAGATACAAAACCCCAAGCACAATTGCAGCAGTGGAGATGTACAATACGATACGTCCTATTGATTTAACCTTCATGACTTCACTTAATTGTCCATCCCTTTACTTTCCCACTATAAGATTTCTAAGATTTAAGAAACTCATCAGACTCTTGCCTAATTGGGGTCGCCATAAGCATTCTCACCGTCATCCCCCTTCTTGCAGAGGAAGAATAGCAGAATGAAAACACCAACATATGGAATAAAATTCAAACAATATAACCAACCTGACTTTCCTATATCATGCAATCTGCGAACAGTTACTGATAACGCAGGAAGGAATACTACTATCATATACAGGAATGTGATTCCTAAGAAAAGCAAACTGACAGTTTCTTGGTTTATTATAAGTGCCAGTCCAAACAAAATGATAGAGATAAGGCAATTAAACAAACAAAAATACCAATATTCACTTCTGGATGCTCTTCCGTTAAAAGTGGCATATTTCGAGAAACAGGTTCTAACAGCCCACGACAAATTCTTCTGATCAGATTTATCAACGTATGACGAAAAAGAATCAACTACAGTGCTATGAGACGTTCTTTGTCCAGAAAGTGATTGTGCACCATCCTCATTTGTAGAAATTCTGGAAGATCCGCCTAATAATATTCCATCATTTACACTGCTCAATTTCTCCACAGGCTGCTCCTTGACAACAGCCTCAGGCTGCTTAGCTCCACACTTTCGACAAAATTTCGCATTGTCGTTTTCAATAATATTTCCGCAATTAGGACATTTTTTCATTTTACTGGATATTTATTGTTACAACATTCTTTGTTTCGTCCACATTATTCATCTCTACTTGATATGTCTGTGGAGATTTCCCTTGTTGGAAAACCACTACAGAGCAAGTACCTGATTCGGCAATTCCCGTAGTCTGGGATTCTTTATAATAAACTAACTTTACGTCGTAATTACCTTTGGGCGGATTCTCCCAAAAAATATTTTCTGCAGAGCCGTTGCCTCCATTCCTATTATCCACATCAAGAAAGCCTCCAGTGGAAGTGTCCTTGGATTCTTTGTAATAGATTGTTTTTCCGTTAGGCTGTGTTACATGTAAATCAATGTCGCCTTGGAAATTCCATAACAAGGTGATTTTTAGATTACCCGATTGCCCAGTATGTTGGGCTTGCTCAACGACACTTGCGGAATCAACGGGTTCTTCACCGATTCTTGCGGTGTCAACGAGCTCTTCAATCCCTCTCTGAGAGCTGTCGTTGTGTTTACAACCTCTACAGTTCGAAAGCAGAAGCAATATTATTAAAATTGGATAAATGACTCCAAGTATTGTTTTTAATTGTTTCATAATGCGTTAAGTTTAAATGGACTCGGAGAGGGTCCTCAAAATTTCATCATAATCAACATCCGTTAAGCCACCACCTGTAGTAACATCATGTCTTGTCGCGTTTTCCCAATTGGTCTCTATAGCAGTCCAAGTCGGATGCAATGGGGCAAACAATATCAATCTTTTACTATTTCTTTGCAGCTTTGTATTCCATAAAGTGGAAAGTTCATCAAAGTTCGTTGCCTCAGGAATTCTTCCCGATAATGGATGCGAAGCGACATCAGTCCACAAAATGATTACTTTACGAATGTCAGAATTAGTGCTCCAATTTGAGAGAAGAGCCAATGAAATTGCATCATACGCTCTTTCAGGCTCGTCACCACCTCCATAGTCTTTCAGATTTGAGACAAAAGACTTAAAATCATTTTCTTGTTCTGGCATTCTAAAAAACTCAGATGACTCAAATGGCTTGTCATCACAAAGATCACGGAAGGCAATTACTTTTATCCTCATAGAAAGAATTTCTTTTCCTTGTGATTCACATTTCTTTTTCACGTCAGGATAGAAGTTCAAAGCATTCTTCTTAATAGTGCCTATAAGACTGCTCATACTGCTTGTACAATCAATACACATTACTACTTCGGCATTAAATTTTTCTTTAATGACCACAGAACTATGTGTGTTATCATCACACCTCTTCAAACTCAGCAGTAGAAGAATAATGATAATGATGTAAGTTAACACCAATATGACTTTCAGTCCTTTCATAACGTATTATCTTAAAAACACTCGATAGAAGATATCAATTGCTAACTGTAAGAACAGAAAAACTGGAACACAGATTAAAAACTTCTTATGAAGAGTTTTGTGCTTGAAAAAAATCATAGCACACAATGCTCCAAAAGCACCTCCTAAGAGTGCAAAAAGGAGGAGTATCATTTCTGGTACCCTTGTCTTTTGTACATATGCTAAATGCTTATCCCATGCAAATAGTGCAAAGGTTATTAGGCTCATTACATATAGTATAAATAAATCTGGATAAATCATGTGAATATGTATTATATTAATAAATAGACTCGAACATCCCTTGGCAAAACCCTTCAAAGAACGGCCATAATAACCATAATGATGCAATGGCTATAAGACAGGCAAGTATTTCAAGGATAATCTTCCACCATGTAGATTTTGTCTCTGGTTCTTTCTCCTGTAGTAGATATTCATATTCCTCTTCCTCCAAAGTAAACGGTATTGGAGGATATTGTTCTGAATTTGACCAGCCATTAATGTGCACAGTCATGGGGGTATTAACATCGAATACGCCTTCTTTAAAAGACGTGTCCCCATCAACGTTAAGTAAAGTTTTTAATTCGGGCTTGCCTTCTTGTCGGAATATGACATTACTACAGACAACAGGATTACCCTTCAAATCACGGAACATAACCTTAATGTCTTTGGGCTCTTCATTCTCATCTTCTGGAATTATGAAAACATACTCTTTTTGTTCTTTATCAAGAGTATAGTCAGCAACATTATCCAAATTGTTTTTGTCTATGACTTTCATGGTCTTTCCATCTTCAAAATCAGATAGTGCAACAATACCCTCTGCATTTGAAACGTAGTCAGTTATATTTCCATTATATTCTACAGCTATGGGATAGTTATCAACAACATTACCATTTTCTCTTTTTACAAGAATAAATGGATTAAAAAGATCTGCAGAAGTAGTGGCTGTCGTTTTCTCAAATACGAATTTATTCAATTCGTTGCAATTCAATAACTTCGATTGAGATTCAAATCCAGGAATATTAACAGTACACACTTCATTAATAATTTCTTCCAGTTGCTTACTAAATGTCCCGTTTGAGTCTGTGGTTCCTTCAATGGTAACTCCACCATAGCTAATTGTTACAGGTTGTGATGGAAGCATCTCACTATCTTTCATCACAGAGACTTGTATATCTACAAATTTCTTAGCTGGTTCTTCGTCGGGCTTCTCTGTTTTGAAAACAAATTCTATACTCCCACCTGTTTCTGATATGCGAGTACTTTCACTTTTATCCCTCATTGATGCCGTTACAGACTCTCCATCATATAGCGGCAACTGAATGGTAGCATGACCGTTCCCGTCTGTTGTTGTATCATATCTCTTTCCATTATACAAGATCTCAACCGATTCTCCAATAATAGGCTGATCATCACTTACTGCAGAAACGTTTAGTGTCGAATATCTCGTGACATCAAAATCATACAAAGATTGACCTTCTATTATATTTAGCTGAAAGTCTTGACCACTGTTGATATCTGTAACTACATAGTTTTCGCCAACTTTAAGATTGTCAAAAACATATAAGCCACTCCCATCTGTACTAAGACGTTTCACCTGTTTTGCTAATCTCAGACCAAACTCGTAATTTTTTAATCGATCACCATCATAAGAAAAAGAAATGCTAATAGGGTTCTTTTGAGATAGGGTGGTAGTATCTGGCCCGGAAACAATTCTTACAGGTTTTTTAAATCCCCACCCTGCAATAAGAATTTTAACTTCTCCATTGTCATCATTATAATATATATAACTATTATCTGGGGTTGTGAACAGAGCCTCCGCTGTTTTAGAGCCAATCTTTGTAGCGACATCAGCTTTTGTTTGATTCAAGGATTCGTGAATGATAGATTGTTTCAATTCACTTGCATCTATCATACGACTCCACTTGCATCGATTATCTGACCATACATAGTTCCCCGCCCCAATGCTAAATTTAGCAAAGGGATTGCTCTCACCCAACTTAGAACATAAAGTCTTATATAATTCAGGATAATCCTGCTTTATATACTGGTGAACATCTTTAACTGAAGATTTTCTTTCCATCTTTAAAAGAATTATGTTAATGACAACGGACTTTTAATATCCTATTGGTTTAATATCTCTGTTTCAACATCAGAATGCTTATTTGGTGCAGCTTTAAGCGCATTCATAAACTCTTCAAACTTCTTACTCAGATAGGGAACACGTTTTAATTGGTTTTCTATACGATTCCCCAAATTGTTTTTTGATAGAATTTGTCTATTGTCGGTTTGAAAAAATTCCATGGAATAATTAACGCCGTTACGCATTTCATTAAGTTTGGTAATATATTCCTTGAAAGCGGCCAAGCCTTCTGGAAACAATGTTAATTGAGTTTTTAACTCAACTATTTCTTTTTGTTGCAGCGGATTTGTACCCTTAATCTGAGTAACAGAAGTCAAGGCTCTTTCTACATCAAATTTCTTGTATGAAGCATTAACGACATTGACCATATTGTCGTATAACTCCTTGTTCCTAATTATGTTATCTACCTTAGTGACAAACGCATTCACTTTCGCATCTGTAGCATATTTTTGGCATTTTGATTTAATCACTCTTAATTCGGAAAGATTCATTTCTGTAAACGGCCTTTCCAGATAATCTTTGTTTTCTGCAATAATTTGGTTAGATACATTATCTTTTATCCTTCCTAGATTCTCTCTTTGGCGGTTTCTTGCATCAAGTTTGCCAACAATATCCTGTAGCTGTGATTCCAGCAAAGCTTTTTCTTTTTCTTCAGCCATTATTTTCTTAAGCAGTTGCTCTTTTTTCTTGGTGAGTTCAGGAACACCATTCTTTTGTCCTTTTGTTTTGGCTTGTGCGATTTTCTCTTCTAGTTTTTCATTTGACTTCACAATTGACATATGAAGACTTTCAAGTTTCTTTAACTCCTTGTTCCATTTTTTAATAGAATCAATAAGGAATGCTTTCCGATTCGTTAATTCTTCCTTACGTTTAAGGGCTCCTTCATAAGCATTTGTATAGTTCATATTTGAACTGGCAGAAAGAATCCTAACAGAATCTCCATCAATTGTAGGAGGAACAGAATCATTTGAAATGCTGTTCCTCGTTTGAGCATTAGTTATAAGTGATGTTACTAATAACAATGCGAACACCACGTATTTATTTCGAACTTTCATTTTACTATCAGGTTGGTTATTATTTTCTCACTCTTTGTTGGCGTGTCAAACGGATTATTCTTTAATTCGTTCCAATAATCCTTGAGGAGCTTTTCCAGATAAGGAATCATCATGAAATAACGCTGGTATATTTTATCTTGTTCACTTCCGACTTCTGGAACAATATAATACTTTATCAAATTCAGGCAATCTCTCTTTGAACCGGATTTCCTTTCCGAGCGAAGTCGAATAATTTCTTCATTTTTATTGATTTCATCTACTATTTTCTTTAATTCTTTAATTCCACTATTAAATCTAGACAATCTAATATCCAAGGAATCCATCTCATTAAACTGCTCTTTTGTTAACTTATATATTCCTTTACTTGTTTCATCTTTCTTGATTCCCAATAACGTATTTATACCAGAACGAAGATTGTCAATATCTTGATAATCTTTCCCAGCACTAACACATTCCCATGCATTATCGTAAAGTACTTTATTAGCCAATGCAGCAACAATACGTTTCTGATAATCATCAAAATCATCAAGGGACTTAAATTCATCAGTGCTATTTGATATTTCTGTCAACTTTTTTAACGACATTATGGAATACCTCTGATTCAGATATAGTTTATTACTTTTATATGTTTGTTGCTTCTGAATATCTGAATAAATGTTCATGTTTTGCAATTCAGAATCCGCATTTCTCAAATCATTACTTTTTTTGCTAATATCTTTTTTTATTGATACTATTGTAGCTTGTAATGACCTGTGCAGCTTTTCCAGCGAGTCTACATAGTGATTTAGAGCAACAATGGAATCCTGAGATGTTAAACTCAATAAAGATTTATAACTTCTATCTAGTTCTTTAAACTTTAATGAATCCTTCTCAATATGAAAAAGCATGTCTTTTATACCATTCTTAACTTTGGATGAATCATTCCTCAGTAATTCAATTTCCCTTTCTAATGAAACATTCTTCTGTATCGTTTCGTCCAAGGCCTTTTGTCCCCTCACAGGTAGTGCAAGGGAACAAAAGAAAAGCACAAAAGATAAATAATATACTTTATTCATTATTGTTTTCATTATTGTAAACATCATTAGCATAATCTCTTGCAAAAGAACTCAAACGGCTGTCGGAAGAATACTCTCCTTCGTATTTGCTGATGGTATTGCGTAAATTATTCAGCTCTGTTCGGACTCTTTCGGATGATGCAGTTTGGGAATAATAGCTTATGATAGCACTTGCAAGTTCATTATAGAAACGTTTTCGTCCATTAGACAATTTTTCTGGTATAGCATTTAACCCATTCTTAATATCAACAATCTTAGAAAGATACTCCTTGTAATTTGAGTTTCCAAGTATAGCGGCTCTTTTGTCAGTCATTGATGAACTATAATTAGAATATGAATTCCAATTGCTACCATCAAAATGTGGAGTCAGCCCTATGCCTTGATGTGCGAGACTGTAGGCAGAGGTGTATGTGGTATATACATTCTTGATTTTTTGCACATTTGGATCCGTCTTAGCATTATTATCTTTACTCTCTATGATTTTTATAGCATTGTTATATTTTTCAATAACATTCTTGGCACATGATGGAGAGTCCCACTCGTCAAATATCTTCTTATAGACAACCTCCGTAGCAGTTTTCGTATTAAGGTCATTGAGTGTTGCTGTTTCATACTGAGTACTTAGCTGCTGTACTAAATCGCAGTGGCTCATAAACAATTGCTCATCCCAATCGCCTGCCAGTTCCCAGTCCTTTTCAAACTGTTCACGGAAGGTTTGATATGTCGTATCAGGTGGGGGAGGAAGTGTTCCACCATCTGACGTTGTGAATAGGAAAAACGCTCCTAACACGCCTCCCAATATTAGGACAAAAGTTAATACTAATTTAATTGCTTTCATAAAGACTATCTTTCTTGATGTGATTTTAAATGATTCTTATACTGATCATGATTATCATATCTGTAACCAGATTTTCCCGCATTTTTACATACCTCGCAATCCCAATAATTTTTCTCCGTTGTGGTCTTTGTTGGAGTATTAGTCGTTTTCTTTGTTGACGAACTTCTCTTTGTTGTACCTTCTGAAGACGTTACACTCTGCTGGGGCGTAGAATTTGATATATCTTCATAGTCATCTTTGTTTTTTAAGTTTTCCTCAATATTGTCAAATCCTGTAATCTTGCTGAAATTGTTCATAAAAAGATTTTGCGAACTGGTGTTCCTACAGATTAACTTAACTAATTCAGCGTGTATTGGAAATATATGGAAATCCCCATTGTTGTAGCGTTCTAAATCACTTTTGATTAATTCAAGATTGCCATTTTGGATGTGTTGAGATATTTCAGAATAGTCTCTTATTTGATTACATACTTTACCATCGGAATATTCCTTATCATACTGGAGTAAGGTGGTCGAATGCTCATTGAAGTATTCTTTATAATCTAGAATTTCTCTAAAAGTGACATCCTTAGACATTAAACGTCTACCAACTTTCTCAAGAAAAGCCCTTGCATCATCATACGAAATGTCATTAGCTTCTATATTGTCATCATCACTGATAGGTCCTTCGGTTGAAACCTTATCTGAAGAAAATAAAGAACGTAAAGGATCATGTATACCCAGTCCAATAGCTATACCCATTAAAAGAGAAATTAGCGAACACACGGCAATAATCATTAGAGACTTATTCCATTTAGTTCTCTTTTCTTTTGCAATTTTAAAATTATTATTAGTCAATGTTAGAGTATCTTTAGTCACATCAATCAGTTCTGATTGTATTGTGTGATTTCGAGTAGGGAACTCTATATATGAGTAAGCATAATTTTTAGGAAGATAAAAGTGCCCTTCATATACATTCCCTTTAAAACGCTTAAAAGAAACTATCTGAGTACAACTTTTTATATTCTTTTCTCCTGAAGGTGTTATCAATGACATTTTAATTGTTTTCTCGCCTTCAGACAAATCCAAGAAATTATCCATATATATGCATACGTCTACAACAGGCGATATGTTTGTGGGTTGCAATGCTGTTCCATTTCCCTGAGGAGGATAACGATGATGACCTGCCCCTTGAAAATTAGTGGAATTTTGACGCTTTATTTCTTCAATTGTCACTCTAAGTTCGTCACCATATATAGCAGATTTTGATAGAGTGAACTTTTCGTTTTGTTCTAACTCTAAACGAATAGTACCTTTTTTTATCTCACCAATTTGTTCTCCTTCCAGTGTAAAGGATAAATTTTGATCTAATTGTATTGTGCCGAAAGGCCATCTCAGTTTTAGTAAATGTTTATTTGTAAAGAAGTAGCTTTCAAACTCTGCAGGAACTATTTTGAGTCCAATTGTTCTTCTTTTTGGAGTAGCCCATCCTTGCGTGGATATAATAATTCTTTCATTTACTTCTTGAAGTTCAATTCCAGGAATAATATCCCCATCTTTCAGGTTCTGAATTGTAAAATGAACACTCTTATTCTCGTAGTACTCAGGGGAGCTGTTGCTTGAAACTGTTAACATTTTGGTTAAATCAGCACAAGACATCTTAAACGTCCCATCAACAAACACTGCGTAACTCTTAGGTCTAGGAATCTGGATGTTGTTAATAGGAGTATAACTCGTTTGATTTACAGATTCAGCCACAACAACTTCACTGTAATTATCAAACTCTGGATAATTTAAATCATGAAACATTTTTTCTATCTCAGCGTCACTTTTTACTACATATCCTTTTGGAGCGTTAGGGTTCATAACCCTATCAGGAGATGGCTGTGGTGAGATAGTAAATTCGCAGGCGACTTCATCTAACACATGTTGGTCTATTCGCCCTGAATTAAATTCATATGTCTCACGGACGGGATCTTTGCATGTCATGCATTTTTTTAAAAACTCGTTTTTAAGTTTTTCTAATACGTCATAAGGAGTGTATCCCCCTTCAATGACGTAATTCTTAGGAACAGAAAAAGCAATAACAAGAGAACCTGCTCGTGCAGCGCCAAAACTTCTAACGTTATTCTTTACGAGCTTATAAATTGTCTGCGTCTTGGTTGTCTTAATTGTATAGAAATACGAGCAATTATCAAACCCGACATAAAATTGATCTTCAACAGCAAACGATGGACTGTTGAATAAAAGAATGGGTACAAATCCACTATTCGAATCAGGATTACCGCAGACTTTGACTGATATATATTGATTTACTGCCATGATTATATCTTAGTTTACAATTTCTTTTAACTTATCCCAAAAGGTCTTTTTCTTTATGCCTTGAGTGGAATTCTTAATGGCTCTAACTAATCTATTAGAATCAGTTTGCTCATACTCATAAAGTCCACCCACATAGAAAGTTCCAAGACTAAACGTGTAGAGTTTCGGACAAAACTGGGTATTTGAATTGATATTATACTCTTTACATAAGTCAATAAGTGGCTCTAAAATGTCACCACCAAACTTATCATTAAAAATTGTCCAGGCTTTTTCTTCACGTTCAATAGGATTGCCTAATGTGTCAGATTTTGTCATGATGACATGGATAGAATCGACTTTTTTCATTATGTCACTGTTGCCAGGATTCTCAAACAGGTTCACCATTTTTTGAATAAGTGTTCTTTGATTCACTACACAATACTCCAAATGTGTCAAGGGCTTGCCTGTTTCTTCGTCATAGCCATCAGTTATTTCGCGATTGATTCTAACAACATTTGCAGTAGGATCAATTATAAGGAAAAACACCTTGTGATTATCGTTCCTCAATAGCTGAGTTGCTCCGCTACCCATTTCCTCAAAAGTGAAAACATGATCCGGATTGTTGGCTATACCAAAAGCGAATTCCTCGCCAGACATTTCCACAAGATTAACCTTGTGTACAGCTCCTGGTTCGTTTCTGGAACTAATAGTTGCTTCGAGGGTTGTAACGAACGTTCCTGGAGTTCTTGGAACTGTCACACCAACATCTGTGTATTGTTGAAGTGCTGAAGCATAATCGCCACCTCCGGAAGCAAGATTAATATGAAGAGAGTTTGAACGTGACATTCCCATTAAAACACATGTCTTTCCTGTTGAAGGAACACCAAAGAAAAAGACATCGGTATAGCCATCCTTGCATTCCGCATGAGAATCTGCGATAGCTTTCCTTATATCAGGAAGATCTGAGTTTATGTCCGTATTCTTTAATGTCTCTAAAATGGTTTCTGTCATAACCTTTGCCATTATAAGCTCTCTCTCAGTTGCGATGCCATCATTTAGAAGTCTCATTAATCTCGAAACTTCATAATTGTTTGGATTATTACGCATAGCAGCAATCTCACCTTGCTTGAGACCTGCTATTAATAATGATGCCTGCTGCTTGAATGGAGATGTTGGATTTACGCGAACATAATCGTTGATGACAAAAATGTCATTTGTATTTTTTACATTATTCCATTCTACAATAGCATTTAATATGTCTCTGGCTGCTTTCGTGTGAAGTCCGTTCGGAAAAATTGTTAGATAATTCTGAATTTCTTGAATGTTCTCTTTATCAATAAGCCCCCAAACACTATCATCAATTTCATTTTTGTGAACCGTCTTGGGATACTTGTTCAGATGACCAATAAGTGATGTTTGTGAAAGGGTGTCAACCTCATTCCAATCAGCTTCTTCTTTCTGAGTTTGTTCTATTACCAACGCATTTTCTACCCGTGACACTTCATTCCAAGCTTCATCTACATGGTTTCCGGCTGGGCGAGATGTTTCCCAGTTCCTTATATACGTATTGAGAGCATCTAGAAGTTCCTGCGTGGGAGTTCCTAACATAGCTACAATATTATTCCATTCTTTCTGCTCGTTAGGATTAGGAACGCTGTTTAATTTTTCTCTAATATAATCTCTTTTGCTTGACTCCATATTAGGAAAATCATCAAGCGAGAGATTATCATACTTTTGAATACACTCCAACATATAATCAGCAGACTTTGTTGGCTCTCTCTGTATTACTTGTTTTTTTTGTAAATCGTTTAATGTAGGCATAATTTTCTTATTTAAGGATTCTACCACCGTCTTCTTCGCCATGCTTGCTAATACCAAGTGTGCTTGTGCGATATGCAACGATATAGTTAAATAAAATAAGGATATGTATTAATAACACAACAAGGATTGCTGTTATACTAAATCCACTTGCATTTTGCAGAGCTTTTTTAAATTGAAAAGAGTCAACAGTACCTTCAATCTCAAAATTTTTAGTTTGATTTTCACCTAACGTATAACTGCGTGAACCTGAATCATAAGTTATCACTGGTAGCTTTGCATTACTTGATAATTTATTCAATTCTTTCTGAGCAGATTCTGCCAAATCACTAATTAACTTGGCCTTCATCGGAATCTGTATGATGCTCCAACTGTTCACAGCATTCTCTATTTCATTTTCCTGCTGTCTGAAAGTATTGTAGAAAGCTTCAAATCCAGCACCAACGAGGGCTGTTCGTTGGATTGTCTCGAAATTGTTAGCACTTTCTCTTGTGTGTTCTATCCTGTTCTCTTCCATGAACTTATTTAGAGATGCATCACAGATTTGACCTCGACCAGTCGCATTGCGAAGTCCTGTTCCAGTTCTTGAAATGGCCTCAGATTCAAAATCCTTATATTCGTTGAACATATTATCAATCTTAGTCAAATCAACCTTTGCGTACAACTTAATACTTTCTTTGTTATCATTGACAACAAAGAAATGCATAATACCACCGAAAAGTGAGGCAGGAATTGCAAACAGAATGTATGCTGCCAATGTCGCATATTCAATTTTCCGCCATTTGTCTAATTGATTTTCTGCCCCTTTAGCCTTAATTAAAAACCATAGGAGAAATGCTGTAAAGGCAGTGATAGCTACAGATATTACTATATCCCATCCCAATTCACCACCGCTCATGTAAGAGTGTCCTATAAAAGAGAACACTAAGAGCAGTACAATTCCAACTATTGCTATTATATTGGCAATAGTTATTTTTCCAGAACTTTGTTTGTTTGCCATATTTCTATTTCTTTGTTTATTATCAATTACTTATTTCCGGCCTTCCCGAAGCCACCGTTTGTTTCGCTTTTATCAAAGCATCCTTAATTTGAACAAGATTCCCGATTTCTGGCGCCCCTGTAACGGGCTTGCCAGTTCCTTGGAGTATTTTTATAATTTGCTTCGTCGTCAAATCTTTATTCTGACTTTTTATCAATGCAACTACTCCTGTAATAATTGGAGCAGAGAAGCTAGTACCTGGCCATGCATCATACTTATTATTGGGCAAAGCTCCCCATATATCAACACCTGGTGCAGAAATGGTGGACTCATACAAACTTCTCTCTGCAAAATTACCAAAATTGCTAAAGTTTGCTTTCTTCAATTCTCGATCTACTGCAGAAACTCGAATCGTATTGGGATTACGTTTAGAAGTATCCATTGCATCAAAGCAATTCTCATTGCCTGCTGCCCAAACGATTGTAACATTACGCTTTTCAGCAAGTTGAAATACATAATTCCACATCTTTTCCTGTGGCTTGCCGTATTGCTCTGAAAAGGCGATTTGCTCTTCAAGCGGCATTGTGGTTATACTTTCAGGGAAATCAGCACCGCACGACAAATTAATGACCGAAGCGCCATGATACATACAATATAGTAGCCCTTCAACTTCCGTAATAGTATTTACTTTTTCTCCCATGCTAACAGGAATAAATTTGCATTTGGGAGCAATACCAGAAGAACCTGCATTATTGTTTGCATTTCCTACAGCAACAGCTGTAACCAGTGTACCATGTCCTGCATAATCAGCTGGAGCACCAGCACGAGGTGAAACATCAGAATCACCATTAATGACAGAATAGGGGAATACACATCTGTCCCCTTTTAATTCTGGATGGTTTAAATCCATATAACTATCAACAATACCAACAATAACGTCAGAAGATCCTTGCGTAATACCCCATGCTTCTTGTGCCTGAATAGGTTTGAAATACCAAGATTTATTAGCATCTTTAAAAGCTGGATCATTGGGAGTTACTTCTGCATATTGAGTCATTACTTCTACAGGAACAACTAGGAATTCCACTTCAGAAATTTGTCCAGGAAGTTTTTGACATATTTCGTCCCGTTTGTCTTCAGGAACATCCAATATCGCCGTCTTGGAACCAGTATTGTAGTATTGGATTTTATGTTGAGGGGCAGGATATAATGAAGTGAATCGTTTTGCAAATGCCTTGAAGGTCTCGTCATTTGCTTCCGAATCAAATATTACATATAAAAGATTCGGGTATATCTCTGTAGCTCCATTATTCTCTGGATTAGGAACAGATTCTTCAAATGGCGGCATAACATTCTGTTCTGGAGAAGGAAGTCCTACTTCTTCACCGTTGGCTATCGGCTCATTCCATCTTATTTCTGTCGAATCACCTCCATTTGAATCAGAACCATTATTGCTGCTTGCACATTTTCTAAATAGACTCAGAAGCAAAAGTAGCAGCAAAAGCAGTATAATAAAAAGTAAGAGCCTACCAAGGCAACCAAAACATCCCCATGGCTGCCAAAAAGGAGTTCGCCCTTTATTGAATTGGTTCCAAAAAAATATTGTTTTCATATTACATCCTTTTTATTTATTTATGCTATTGGAAATAAAAAGTAACCAAACCTATGCTGCAGTTTTTATGCTTTCCAACAACATTCTAATCAAATTATTTGCTTCTGGATCAACGTCTGGCACATCGAGATGGGCAACAAATGATACAAACATGTACTCCAACCATTTATTGTAGTTGTCCTCAAAAGATGGCAAAAGTGCCTTCGGGCTTGATGACATTTCATTGAACATTGCTGTGAGGGCAGCTTCGTCAAATGTCGCGGGCAGTTCCTTAGCAATATAGTTAAAGGCAGGTATATTATATTTTTCACATGTTTTTTTTGCCTTAGCCCTTTCTTCATCCGAAAGCCAACTGAAGCCAAAGTCTAAAACGAAATTATTAATCATACTTGCAAGCATATCAGCCAAAAGATTTTCGTTAGCAGTATGAATTGCAATAACATTTACATATTCAGCAATTGAATCAGCCATTTTATCCCTAATGTCAAATGAGTTTGCGGTAGTTATGAGTTCATCAACAAGATTGCTCATAATTGTTGTATCAAAACTATCATCATTTGAAAATTCATTTAAGAAATCCACAGATTTGATAGACGAACACCACTTATCAAATACGGCATCAGCAATAATACATGAATTAAGCTTTCTCCGATATGAACCAGAGAACAGTTTTTGTTTTTCAACCTTTTTCCTTTCAAGGAACGACTCTGCTTCCTCTTTATTAAGGAATCCATACGTTTTAATAATGCAATTCCATTTGTCGGCTTCTTCTTTAGCCTCTTCGATTGGATATCCGCCCTTTCTGCAAGAATTACGAATAATCTCATATTCTTTGAATGTATTGACAGTTTTATTAAGTTCAGGGCTTTGCATTATCTTATGAACTTCTCTGTAGCTTTGCGTTTCTGTAAGTTGCAAGGCTTGTATGAGATGGCCAAAGTAATAGTTATCCGAGTTACATGTGAAGTCCATCTCTCGGAAAATCGCTTTAGCCTTTCTTATATTTCCTTCCAAGATATCTTCTATTTTCATAGAAACATAATAGCCTTCCAAAATGTTGTAAATAGAACTAGTCACCGTCGAAATCTCGTTTGAGAATAGTTTCTCACGAGCAGAAGAAGCATGCTTAGCAACAATATTCAATTTTTCAATAATATAGAGAGCTCCATCATTGTTTCGAGTTGCTGCAAGATCCCAAGCCAAAGAGGGATTTTCAAAAAACATTTCCACGTCTTTATTATTGATGAAAGTATCTCTCATTCGTTTGTAAAAAAGGTCTGTCAGGTTAAGTTCTTCCTCTTGAGATCCTTTTTCTGTTTCCTTATACCCTTTCCAAAGGTTGTTCCCGGACCCAGTACATCCAGAATATTTAAAGTCACGAAGTAAATAACTGTTTTTAAATGAGGAACCGGCTCCTGTCCAGTTCCTGAACCAATCAACATCGTTTGCTTTAAATGCTTGTGTGTAAAGTACCTTCAATAAGCGGCCTGACCATCTTTGATTTAGAGCAGCCTCATTGTTCTTCTCGACATTTTCATTCTCAATCATGTCAATGTTGAACTTGGTGCAGATATTGAATAGTGGTGAAACATTACCGCATTTCTCAATCATCTCCTTGCGCTGTTCGGGTGTCTTTCCAACATATTTTTCTACCCAATCATTTATCATTATGTACATCTCATTTACCACAATAGCTTCTGCATCGTGACAGAAAAGCAAGATGTTAACTATACGCGATTCACTATAACTATTGAAAAGATAAGCAACTTTCCCTCTTAATAGCATTTGCACAGTGTTCGATGCACCCGTTACTAAGTCAATCTTATCCAAGAATGTTTCTTTCACTTTTAATCTATTACGTGCTCCAGGGAAATCAAGTAAATCGCTATATGTTAAAAGTTCTTTGCTTATTTCTTCTCTCCCGGAATTTGTTTCATCGGGTAAATCACCACACTTGCCTTCGCAATAGGATTTATAGCGAACTTTATCATTAACGTATTCAGGCTCCACCTTGTAAATAGTCTCAGCACACACCGCTGCTAAATCACATTTTAGCAGGTCAGCTATTTCACGAAACTGACCATTTGACTCTTTCACGTACACAGTCGCTTTCCTGTTCCAATTCTTGTCATCCAAACCGTTTAAGCAGTCAACACTCATAATTGTATTCATGTTGTCACCATGATGGAGAACGGTCTCTATATCCGTGTACAATTCTTTTGCAAAATTCAGATTCTTTAATACTCCAATAATGCGTTCAAATAATTGAGTGATTATAGGATTTTGATGCCACAAGAATCCAAAAACCGTAGCCCATTCCTCTACAGGCACTTTTCTTATTACTAAAGCCAAATTCTCAAAATATTTAGAGCGTCTTAAGCCTTGAGTCTCTATTAGAAACTTTGACAAATAGCTTTTAATCTCCAAAATATCATCCTCTCTGATTGCATTGAGCCCTAAATCTGGTTTATTGTAGTATTTTTCAAAAAGTTTTTCGGAAAAGTCCTTGATTTCATCGTCAGAATACGTTTGATAGTCCATAACATCTTTATGATAGCTATCACACAATATTGTGGCAACACTTGAAGGAGTTAACAACTTAATAATCACAGGATGAGACTTGTTGTATCTTTTATCATCTATGTTTCCTGTAAATGTTGTAAACCTGGTCACTACACCTGTAGCTTCTTTCTTATCTCCAATTGGATTGATTCTTTGTACAAAGTCAATCTCTTCGCCATCTTCCGTTTTTACCATAAATGAGTCCCCATTATTCTGTAGTAGGTTACCCATCAAATAAGATTTTCCTTTTTGGCTTTCTCCAAAAGCAGCTATAGCCGGTTTTTCTTCCGCTGCACGTTCTATCTTGCGCAGTTTCCGCCTTTCATCTATCAGTAACAAGAATTTTTGCTTCAAGTCTTCAGGATGATTCTTTGAAATCCAGTCTATTGACTGATCTATATTTCTAATTTGAGTCTTTATTTTCTGTATCATATTCAATTACTACTTAATTGTTAATTCAAATTCTCCTTTATCAAGCCAATACTTACCATCGTCTACCAAGGATTGAGCAACCAATTCCAAATCCTTTTTTCTGTTGCGATATTCTTTGTCAGTAGCTTCTTCTATTATGAGTTCCTCCTTGTCCTCGTGAAAGTTTCTCGTCAATCTTACCTGGAGGGTATTTGCTGTTCCATGGTTATAAATAGCATATAAAGGACGGGCTTGATATATCGGAGAATCCAACTGACGACAACCGATGAAAGCAGGGAATACTGAAATATTGAGAGTCGCATTAGCTGAAGTTGGGCTTAGAAGTGCTGTCGTGACTTGTAGACGACGAGAATTATATTCGCCAATATAGTTAGCAGTAGAATTCATCTTCTTAATCATTTGACTGAAATCTAGAACCAAACCTTTCAGCCCAGAATGTGAAGCACGATAGCCTACCATGGCACCAACAGCTACTATGGCTTTTTGGTCATAAAAATAGCCTTGACCATCAGCAGTTGGAAACCAAGAACCAACCCGATAATCATTCAAACGAATTAAACGATCCGGTGAAGTTGGAATATACTTAATGAACAATTCTGTAATTGCATCAAGCGAAGTTGGACGACCTGCAAGGACAATAATATCACAATGCTGTGTATAAAACACTAATGCCAATTGTTTCATAAGTGGCTCCATTGTTGATTTTACTATATCTGCAATCTCATCAGGATTATATCGCCAAGAAAGTTCTTCAAATCTGAAACCGAAATGATGTTCAAAATAGTTTAGTAAGTAATCCGCTGGTTTTATATCAGGGAATAGTTCATCAAAAGAATATAGTTTTGATGGGCGATGAGTTCGCAGAAGCTCCATCATCTTTTGGGCAATTGGTACAGAAATCTGTGTATTAAAGTCGTTCCTGCAACGTCTATCTTTAAAGCCCATCATTGAACTATCAGTACCGAAGAAGTCATGAATCAGATTTGAAGCAAAGGCAATTTTCTTCTCCTTCTTGTCTTCATCATCTACAGTGAGACAGATGTCATTCACTTTGGTTTTATATACAATATTATCCAAACAAGGCAATTGCTTCAATTCTTCATCGGTCATATTAATAATTCGAGACGTTAAAGCCGAACTGATATTACCTAAATTTGGAACGCCAACATCTTTGCCTTCTATTACGACGTTTTGTACAAGATTGCGGAGAATATCATCACCAGCAAGATAGAAGCTGTCCCAGAACAGCGGTTCGGGCGTAATTCGAGTCGCACCTGTTCCCTCGTACCGATAAGAGCATATCATAATATCAGTTGTTCCTGCGCCAATATCAATGGTTCCTATGGTAAGCGATTTGTCATTGTAGCCCTGCTCAGCCAATTCAGGTCTTACATGCCCCTTCAACTCGAAGAACTTGTTGATTTCACCACCATATCTTTGAGTAATTTCTGCACATAAATATACTAATTGGCAACATGATGCCTCATCGTATTTCCATGTTTTCTTCTCAATGTCAGCATAAGGATCTGTTACTGCTAATGCTTCTGGCGATGGAGTTATATTAGCCATTTCTAAGGAGGCATAACACCTCGTCAAAGCATTGTATGCGTCACTTGCACTTTTACGTAAGAAAATCTGTTCTTTTAGTGGCATTGCTGTTGGACATGTAATAATCACATTCCGAATTGCACGTTTAATATCAACATTTCCCCATTTTTCTCTATAACGGATAGAATTGATCTGCGTGATAGCATGCTGGAAAATCTCAATGAAAGCAAACGTCATTAATGAAGATCTCGAATAATGATGTTCGCTTTGCTCAAAGTCTATTATTTCGGATTTATCCTCTGTTTCTCCATTAGGATTGTAGGTTCCGTCCTTATCAAACAACTTGGAGAGAACGGGAACAGCTACATCAGGGGCCAACAAAACATTATAGGAATCGTCCAAAGTCGTCAAATTCTCCCATTGACCTTCATATTCTTTTTTATCCCATAAGTACCTTTTGGGACTTGAATAGTTCGTTGTCTTTTCGGATATACCTTCTTCTTCAAGTGATCGGTAAACCAAACGTCGAGCCTCTTCACCAATACGGACAAAGCTCTTCCACTGGAACATCTCTTCGTCAAGAACGATATCACTACCAAAGTCTGCCTTGCGGAATACGACTCGCATATCGTAGGTTTTATTCTCATAATAAATCCAAGGATTAGACAAATCGCGCAGTTCAAGCATCTTTCCCTGGGTAAATTTGCCCTCCTCAAAGAGTATTCCACAAGTTCTAGAATTACCAATGTCCAATACTAAATCTACGTCTATTTGACGTTTTAAATTGTTGTGCAGTGTCACTTCTGGAGAGCCACCTGAAAGTCGGATGAAATTCAGAAAATAGATATAAAACGCTTTGTATTTTCGTGACTCTTCTTTCTCTAGATTGATTCCCAATAATGATGCAATGTAGTCCGAAAATGCATGAAAATCTTCATCGGAAGACATAAAGTCAAGCAACAAATCTACCTTGTTACATAGGCCATATTCGCAACTACCATTGTCATCTTCTGAAACAAATGGTCGCAAGACAGACCATTCATCTTCACCCATTTGAGTATCAAAAGCCCACACAAGACGATACAGATCACAGCCTTTCTTATGTCCTTCTCCTATCCTTTGAATCTTCATTCTACACCAAGCAAGAGGTGCATTACTTGTTACACCGTCTATTTCTTTGCGGAACATTGGCATTGGAAGCCATTTGTCTAGCAAGAGTTCAAAAGCTGATACTTTGGAATGTCCGTCTTTTGGATCAGTAACACGAAAAGATTGCAAAGAATTGATGCTATATATGTCGGGATCGTTATCGTCGTATGTTGTGAAAAGGGTAGTACTTACACCTGCTTCCATTTGAATCATGCCTGATTCATCAAGTTCTTCGCGCCCATTGGGACGGCGCACAATGGCATTCTCAGATGCTTGTAACTCATCTAATGGAATGTATTTATTAACTTCGCCATTATAATATAGCAAATTGAAAATTCTAAAACCTTCGAGGAAATCAACTGTTTCTACAAAGGAATACTTCAGAGTTTTGCCATTATTTAATAATAATGGTTCTGATGGATTAAACTCTATTTCATGAGTGATGAAATGGATTCCAGAATCTGCAATTAAATGATTCATATGTAGTTCTTATTTGTTTATTAAAGTCCTTAGATACTTCACTCGGATACCGTAATTAAAACTTTGTGTTCCATTTAGTCCAGCGAAATTTATTGCCACTAACTGCCCCTGAAGATTAACGACAGGAGAGCCACTACTACCTGGCAAAGTAGGGATAGAATACATTATTCTCTCGTCCGTCTTTTGGCTAATACTACCATGGTTAAATTGGGACTTTATTCCTTCTTTAGTCAAAGCCAATTTAGGTCCAAGATTAAAACTTGTCATAAACAATTTGCTATTCTTGTCCTCACTTATTTTTTTTGTTAGTTCTTCTTTCCAAGTGTATTTCTCCAAAGGATCATCTTCCTCAATAGAAAAAATGTATTTCCCCTCTGGAGTCCTTTTATCTTTAATTTGGATTATAGCCAAATCATGTTCGGAATCGGTTTTGGTAACAACGCATGATATAAAATCTCTGGTATTAGTGACATATGTATCGTTATATGCTATACTAACTTCATTATGATATTTGATTTCTGAATCACTTGCACGTATTTCATCTAATCCGTTATAATACTCTGCATATTCATCGCGTTCTTTTTTAACGGCATCACGATAATCACGAATTTTGTAAAACTCTTCATAACTCACTTCATCACTAGTATTGGCATAATTGTAATAAGCGACAGCCTTTTCATACTTTTCATTAGACTCGTTGTACAAAGTAGAGAACAATTTCTTTAAATTACTTATGAGAGATGATACTGACTTATTTACATCTTTGTCTGATACCATATTAGAGACGATATGTGCATTAGTGGCAATCTTGCCATCTTCTGAAACAAAAAAGCCAGTGCCATACGATGTAACAACCTCTACAGAGTCTTCTTCGGTTGCAATTCCTTTTACACCATCTTCATCATCAAAACTTGAAAAAAAGATTGATTCTCCATTAGACAATACAACTTCATAGTAGCTTTGATTTTGAACTAGCACTACGCCTGATGAGACTTCTTGTTCAATCTGCTCATCGGATTTGTTGCCACATGATGACAGCATTCCTAATAACATTAATGCCAATAAGATTTTTTTCATATGCTTTTTATTATTTATGCGGCATGTTTGCATAAAGTAACCAAAGAAGTACAGATATATTTTAAACGCAAAAAATCCTACAACATCAGTCTGTAGGCTGAACGTTGAGGACTTTCTCGTATATCCCTGTAATCCTATACGGATTCTTATGCCGTTAAGCGCAAGTGGAACATCCATATTTGCTCTTTGCTTTAGGGTTAGTTACTCTCGTTAATGGCTTAATCAGCACCAACCTTTGGGCAAAAAGGAAGCGCAGACAACTGCCATACGTCTTCCAGGTTCAGCACGACCCAAATCTCCTATGGATGAAGCCTACGCTTATGCGTACGCTCCAAATGGAGATTTGTTTTGCCCTTTATACTCGTTTTGCGAGGTGCTGATTCGGAAGACGATTTGAGCAAATATGTCTTGTGAATCCGTAGCGTCATCGACTCCAAAATCGACTCTTCATGCGAAAACACTCCTGCAAAGGTACAAAAATTTTATGAAACGGAATCACTCAATGCAAAAAAAGTTGCAAAAAGAGACGAAAAATCTTCTTTTTATGGGCAAAATGGCCTCAAAAAAACAATTTCACATTAATAATGTGTTACAAAGGTTGTGTTAGATCAGTTTTGGCTCACTCAACCCAAATACATCCCAAGCTCTACCCAAACTGTAGCCATATTACAGCCTTACTCGTGAGTAAGAAGGAAACAGGTATAAGTATGGCATCACTATGGGTACACTATGTCTGTGGTTGGTGAGTCCACATAGCAATCAAAAGAACAGAGCCATATAAAGTGGCAAGCAGAGCAAATCCTGTTCTTTCCTCATGTCCTTGGCATGAAGCAGATAGCGTTGATAGATACGTGAAGAAAACTTCTTCTGAAACTCATCTATAGAAATGTGAACATTGGAAGTGGAAGATTTCACTTCTATGGGACACACTTTTGCTTGACGTGACAGAAGGAAGTCAATTTCATAGTTATGTTTGCCAGAAGGAGTAGGCCATGTATGGTAATACAACTTGTGTCTGCCAGCAACGAGCATCTGCGAAATGACGTTCTCATAGACATAACCTACATCGGCATTCAGTTTGTCGCTCAAAAGTTTCTGATAGATGACGTTTTCGGTGAAAGCGTCATCCCAAAAGGCCAAAGTAACAAACAAGCCTGTGTCACCGCAGTATAATTTGAACTGGTCACGGTTGATATGAGATGCCAGACCCGCACTTGGATCGTTGGCATGGTAAGCGATGTTAGCGGTCATCGAATCTTTTAGGATGGCGATTTGCTCCCTCAGACGATCTATTTTCCCTCCAGCAATAACGCTACTCACCTGATAACGTGAGGCATTACTGTTTAATTGTGCTGGAATCGCATGAAACAGATCGGATGTCTGTCCTGATGGATCCAGGTCGTAGAAATCTTCATCGTAGAGGTCGAGTATGCTCCGCTTACGCTGGTCAACGACACTTAAATCATGAGTATCAAGATAGTCATTGACTGCTTGGGGCATTCCTCCCACCAAAACATAGAGCCGGAAGTCACGCATCATCTTACGGTTTGTTGCATCCCCTAATGGTTGCCTTGTTTCAAACATCGTTTGCAACAAAGGAATAGTGTCCTCGTCACCCAAAGCCCAACGGAATTCCTGATAGTCCATAGGATACATGTCAATCCGGGTCTCTTCGCTGGGGATTAAAATATTCTTTTGAGGCCCATTCTGACCTCTTCCTTTTCTCTTGATACTTAGTAACGAGCCTGTTTCTATGTAATCGTATCGTCCATCAGCCACAAGGCTCTTGATCGCTTGTCGGGCTAATGGTTGCTTCTGAATTTCGTCGAATATGATGACAGATTTATGGGGCTTCAGACTTTTACGATAAATAAGTTGAAGTTGGGTGAAGATAAAATCCAGATCGGATATGTCCTCAAATAACTTATGAACATTTTGCGATGCCTTGGAGAAGTCTACCAATAGATAACTTTCGTATTCTTTCCGCGCAAACTCTTCTGCAATTGTAGATTTGCCAACACGTCTGGCCCCCCTAATCAGCAAGGCAGTAGTGCCATGCTGATTTTTCTTCCAACTGAGCATCTGCTCATAAATCTTCCGTTTAAATATTCTTTCTGCCATATTCGGTAATCGCAAATATGGCGCAAAGATAGAAATAATTTCTTGAAAATCCAAACAAAACAAACAAAAATGCCGAAATCCTCAATAGTTTTCTTTCTGATAATGCCGAAATTCTCAATAACAACATTTTATAAAATGCCGAAAATCTCAACAGACAAGCACCTTGAAATGCCGAAATTCTCAGTATGCTCATTCAGCTCCTGCGTTCACTTTTCTTTAGGACTTTTTCTATGTCTGATTCACGATAGAGAATGTTTCCCTTCATACGTATGTAGGGAAGGATTCCCTCATTACGGTAGTCTCGCAAGGCTCGTGGGCTGACACGAAGTGTTTCCGCTAACTCGCTATCTGTCATAAGCCGCTCACCATGAAGGACTGGCTTGTAACTATCCATTAATACATCGGCTTTTCTGCTTGCCTTGCGCAGAGACTCCAAAGTCCCTGCTATCAGTTCATCGCTGGTTGTGATTATTCTTTCTTCCATATTCCTATACCTTATTATATTTGCCTGACTGTTTGATGACCAACTCCACTTCTTTGGGACGGTAGTAGAACTTCCTTCCCATCTGGGCATAGCATATCTTGTGCTTACTTCGCATGGTCTGCAATGACCGTGGGCTGATTTTGAGGATGGCACAGACATCCTCACCAGTGAGCCATTTCTGAAGTCGCTTGTCCTGACACTTGCGGGAAAGCAGTTCCACTTTCTGGGTCAATCTGCGTGTTTCGTCCATCAGTTGCTCAAAAGCCTTCTTTTCTAATACAACTATATCCATTCTGTTTCTTCTTTGATGTTTAACGGCTGCGAAGGTAGTCAGATTGCGGCAAAATAGCACCTGTCAGCGTTCAAGTGTCCCCAAAAGTCCCACGAAAACGGGGACATTGGGGCCAATTTGATTTTTTTCTTTCCCAAGGTGTTAAAACGGTGGGAAACAAGTTCTTTTTCTTGCAATAATTTTGCAGCCAGAAAGCCGCGATTAAGTGAGCGAAGAGCCGAATATTATTCGAGCTATTCCGAGCGGAAGCGGGTTCGAACGAAGTTCAAATCAAACAACAAAATGAAATAGACATGGAAGTAATCACCATTGAAAGCGGGCTCTGGCAACAGTTGCTTGACCGCATCGAGAGAATTGAGACGTATGTAAAAGAGGCATCGACACCTGAGGACATCAGTGATGAAGACCTCATCTTGAACAATGACCAGGCCTGTCGGCTGCTCTGTATAGAGAAACGGACTATGCAGTATTATCGTTCTGAAAGAAAGATAGATTATAACCTTCATGGCAAGCAGATATACTACCGCCTGTCGGACATAGAGAAGTTCGCACACGTCACTATGCGACCGCTCAGTAAGAAGATACTGGCAGCAATACGCAAAGAATGCATCGAGGAAAACAAGAACATCTTCGGAAACTTCATGGACTAATCAATATGGAAGAGATAAACAAAACTGAAGAAGTGCAACAGAGCGAGCCACTTGACAAGGACTTTTTCCTTGACTGTATGAGAAGTGTCGTTAAGAAGATGCAGAAACAGGAACAGATGATACAGATTCTGGTGGATGACTTGAAACTACGAAACCACGAAGGACTGCTTTTCCTTAGAGGGGAACGGATGTACAGCACACAGGAACTGATGAACAGCCTGCGGATTAGCCGGAAGACGTTGATGCGTTATCGCAATGCAGGAGAGTTGCCATACATCATCTTACGCAACAGCGCCTACTATAAGGAGAGCGACGTAGAGAAACTGATTACCCGTTATGGCAGTAGGCTCGACAAGAAGGCTGTGGAGGAATTCATCGCCAACATGAACAAAAACAAAAACGGCGATAGTATCGCCAACAAATAACATTATTCATTAACATTAAAAATTTTAGATTTATGGCACAAAACCAGAATCAGGGCTATCAGCCTATCGACGAGTCCAAGGTAAACTGGGACAAGATTGAAGAGAAGTTCGGCATTTCCAAGGAGGTACTGGAGAAGACGGGAGCAAAGGACAACATGCTGAATTTCGGCAAGTCGGGCCTGCTCGATGTGACGATGCTCATCTACGGGCAGAAGGTGAAGGCTGCAGCACGTCTGCAACTGACCCGACTGGAGGACGGCACCTACAGCGTACTGCCTCACTTCGTGCGCAAGGAGCAGAAACTGGAGAATGCAGAGTACATGGGCTATACCTTCACCAAGGAGGATGCCAAGGCACTCAAAGAGACGGGCAATCTCGGCAAGGTGGTTCCGCTGTTCAACATGAAGGAGGGTACGACGGAGCAGTGCTTCGTGTCGCTCGACCGTCAGACGAACGAACTGGTACACTACCCGTTAAGCCGTCTCAACCTTCGTGAGAGTGTCGGTAACGTGAAGTTCACATCCGAAGAGATGGAACTGCTCAAGCAGGGTGGCATGGTGAAGGACAAGCACTTTGAGAACGACAAGGGACAGAAGTTCACGGTGGACTTCCAAGTCAGTGCAGACCGCAAGAACGTCGCCTTCGTCCCTGGCAGCAGCCGTCAGGAAGTGGCTCAAGAACAGGAGCAGAAAGCCAAGCTGAACTGGACGAATGAGGACGGCAGCATCAAGAACCTGACCAAGTGGAAGGGCATCCCCCTGACTGAAGAGCAGCAGAAGGACTACCGAGAAGGCAAGTCGGTGAAACTCGACAACTACCCGCTGAAGGACGGCACGACCGCTACGATGTATCTGATGTTCTATCCCGACAAGGGCCAGCCATTCGCATCAAAGAATGATCCGATGCAGGGCAAGGTGGTTGCCCCAGCCAACGAGAGTGAGACACAGGTAGCCGTAAACCATCAAGGCAAGACCAACGAGGCCACGAAGAAGGTGGACGAGCCGCTACAAAAGGGACAGGTGGCTCCGAAGAATGAGCACCAAAAGAATGAGCAGAAGCCCGAAAGTGAGAACCCTGAGAAGAAGGAGGAAAAGAAACAGAAGCGAGGCCCTAAACTCTAAGTGTAAGCAGCAAGTAAATGTGCGGACAGTCACAGATGGCTGTCGGCTGTCCGCACCAGTCTCACGCGCATATATAAATAATGTGTAGAATAAGCCACTGAATCCATTTATTACGATATGATTACAATTATTGCTGAGAAACCAAGTGTCGCACGGCAAATATCCCGTGTCGTGGGCGCTATGGAAAGAAGAGTCGGCTACTATGGAGGTAACAACTATTGCGTCACCTGGGCTTTCGGTCATCTTATCCAGTTGGCTATGCCAGAAGCGTACGGGATTACAGGCTTCCGTCGCGAGTCACTGCCCATCATTCCTGACGAGTTCCAACTCATTAGCCGCAAGGATGCCAAGGGCAAGGAGGATGAAGGAGTTAAAGAACAGTTGAAGGTCATCAAGAATCTCTTCGAGCATACGGAAAAGATTATCGTCGCCACCGATGCCGGACGTGAGGGCGAACTGATTTTCCGATACCTCTATCAGTACCTTGACTGCCAAGTGCCGTTTCAGCGTCTCTGGATCAGTTCACTGACAGACAAGACCATCAAGGAGGGACTGAAAAACCTGAAGGACGGTCACGACTTCGATAATCTCTATCTGTCTGCCAAGGCAAGGAGCGAAGCCGACTGGCTTGTGGGTATCAATGCCACACAGGCCCTGACGATAGCAGCAGGAAAGGGAACATACTCACTCGGACGTGTGCAGACACCGACACTTGCGATGGTGTGTCGTCGCTTCAGAGAGAACAAGGACTTCAAGCCTAAAGCATTCTGGCAGATGCACTTCACTACCGAAGGTGACGGTGGGGCCGTCAAATTCCAGACCTCAGACCGATGGGAGGACAAGGCTAATGCCGAAACACTATACCAGCAGTTGAAGGGGAACAAAAGTGTGGTTATCACCAAGGTTGAATGCAAGGAAAAGACGGAGGAACCGCCCTTACTCTATGACCTCACGGCACTACAGAAGGATGCCAACGTGAAGTATGGCTTCACTGCCGAGCAGACACTGACCATTGCCCAGAAACTCTATGAGGCCAAGGCAATCACCTACCCACGAACATCGAGCCGATATATTCCCGATGATGTCTATGACGAGATTCCCAAACTGTTACGTACTCTTGCAGATAATGAACAATGGGGCGCACTCTCCATGACCATCCGCAAGCCGAACCGCCACAGTGTGGATGCCTCAAAGGTCACTGACCATCACGCCCTGCTGATTACAGGTGAGAAACTGCAGTACCCATCCAATGATGACAAGAAAATCTACAATCTCATTGTGGGTCGGATGCTCGAAGTCTTTTCTGACAAGTGCGTCAAGGAACTGACTACCGTTACAGCCGAGGTGAATGGCGTGCCATTCGTCACCAAGGGAACTGTCATTCGTCAGCTGGGCTGGAGATTCATCAACAACGAGGAAACGGACAATGACCGACTGCCGAAATGGAAAGAAGGGCAGGAGATTACTGTGTCTGGCTGGGGACTTGCCGAGGGCAAGACCAAGCCTGTACCCATTCATACCGAGGCCACTCTGCTGTCTGAAATGGAATCGTGCGGAAAGGGTATCGATGACGAGGAACTGGCACAGGCCATCAAGGAATGTGGCATCGGAACCCCAGCCACACGAGCCAGCATCATCGAGACACTGATTGCCCGTGAGTATATGATCCGTCTGAACAAACAGCTTATCCCGACAGAGAAAGGTCTGTTCATCTACGACCTACTGAAAGACAGGCAGATTGCAGATGTCGCCATGACGGGTCAGTGGGAGCAGTCGCTAGCCAGGATTGAACGTGGAGAGTACAGTGCTGACGAATTCCGCAAGGGCATTGAGGAGTATACGGGCAGCATCGTCCAGGAACTTCTCTCCTTGGAGGACAGGTTTGAACATAGCGGCATCGGCATCCCATGCCCCAAATGCGGGAAAGGCACGATGCAGTTCTACAAGAAGGTCGTCAAGTGCGACAATCCAGCCTGTGACTGCCATATTTTCCGTGAGAAAGCAGGCAAGGAACTGACCAATGATCAGTTGAAGACATTGCTGACAGAGGGCAGGACTGGCATCATCAAGGGCTTCAAGAGCAAGCAGGGCAATTCCTTCGATGCAGTCGTAACCCTCAACCGTGACACCTTCCAGACCGAATTTTCATTCCCAGAAAGAAAAAAGTCCGCAAAGAATCCGCAATCCCGAAAATAATGCGTAACTTCGCCGCTGAATTTCATTTTCATTTTTCGTTTACGCGATTTTTTGAAATGGATTCAGTGGTTTGCACCTCGGGAGGGATACCCGAGGTGCTTTGCTTGTACGCTGATTCTATAACCCATTTAAACGTATTTTGAAAATGAAAAGACAAGAGCAACAAGAGTTGTCCTATTATGGACTGTATCTGCTCCGCTACCTGCTGGAGCAGCATTCCCGCAAGGCCAAAGACCTCAACTTTATCTACAACCGTGAACTTCAGGCTGCAGAGACCTTTGAACAGGCGCGTCTCGACGGTCATTCCGTGGAGGGCGCACAGGAACTGGCAATGGCTGAACTGATGAAGGGACTGAGCGTCACCAGTTGGAGCATTCTGATGGAGGTATTGGAAAAGGAGTTTGCAGCAGAGGTGGACGAGGCGCAGAGGATTCCGTTTGCCGAGAAACTGCTGCCATTGGTCAAGCCCGTATTCGAGCCATACGACCTGACACAGCCAGAGTTTGAACTGTCAACGGACTATGTGCATCTATACACAGAGTTGACAGGTGCCGTGGTACTTTACATCGAGCAGTATGGCGTTCAATAGGAAGGCACGGCTACAAGCCAACATCGATGCCATCCGCACGGCATTCGCCCTGCGTGATGAAGTACGTGTACCCACCGAGGCAGAGCGGGAAACCATTTCCCGTTACTGCGGCTTCGGTGGGCTGAAATGTGTGCTGAATCCTGTGGACAACAAGGCTGCCTGGCCGAAGAGTGACCTCCCGCTGTACGACCTGACTGCCGAACTCCACAACCTGATCCGTGAGAATACGGACAGTGAGGACGAGTATAAACTCTATGTTGCCAGCATGAAGCAGTCCGTCCTCACTGCCTTCTACACGCCCAAGGACATTCCCGATGCCATTGCCACCGTCATGGCAGAACTGAACCTGAAGCCTGAGAAGATTCTGGAACCGTCTGCGGGCATGGGTGTGTTCATTGACGCTATGAGACTCGTCAACCCCGATGCTCAGATTACAGCCTTCGAGAAAGACAAGTTGACAGGGCTGCTGCTATCCAAACTCCATGCGAATGAAGGCATGGATATCCATGTGGAGGGCTTCGAGCGTATCCTGCCGTCTGAGTTGGGAAAGTATGACCTTGCCATCTCCAACATTCCCTTTGGCGAGACCAAGGTCTTCGACCCCATCTACAGCAATCACAAGTCGGTGATGAAACGCACCATCTCCAAGTCATTGCATGGCTACTTTATGCAGAAGGGCCTGGATGCCGTGCGTGACGGTGGAGTGGTGGCATTTATCACGACCCGCAACTATCTCGACAGTCAGAACATGTACCGTCTGAACCTGCTCTTTGAACAGTCCGACTTGGTGACCGCCCTTCGTCTGCCAGACAATCTCTTCAAGGAGAATGCCAACACGGAGGCTGGCAGCGACCTGATCATCATTCAGAAGAATGAGCACAAACAGGGATTGAGTGAGGATGAACAGCTTATCAACCTGACCTATTCTGCCGAAGGTGAGCATATCATCCACAACAGTTACTTCGAGCGTCACCCAGAGAATGTCCTTGCCACGACTACCCTCAGAGGCACTGACCAGTATGGCAAGACAGCCTTGGAGTATCAGCATTCTGGCGGAGTGCCTGGCATCGCCCGTGACCTCCGTGAGCGATTGATGGACGAACTGCCGAAGCATCTGAACTTTACGATGTTCACGGGCATTGAAAGCCCTGTTGTTATCACTCAACAGACAGAAGTCCAGAGGGAAGCGGTAGAAACGGAAACCGTCATTGAGGATGCAGAAGCAGAGGAAATCAAGGATTCTGAGGAAATCGAGACTCAACAGACTGAATCTGCGAAAATCGTTGATATGCCTATTACCTCATCGTCTGCACAGCCCGAGTCAGAACCTGTACAGCAACCAGTCCAAGAGCCTAAGCCCGATGCCAACCAGCAACTTTCACTCTTTGACCTCTGGGGTATGACCGTACAGGAACAGCCCAAGCCCAAGCCGGAGCCCAAGAAGCCGAAGAAGGAACGGAAGAAAGAAAAGAAAGCCCGTGAACTTCAGGAGAAGAAGGCTGAGATGGCGAAGAAAAGCCATGTCGAACAGCAACTGGCCGTCTATGACTCACTGGACTGGGAAGAGAACCCACCTATCAACGGCTTCTATGAGATGATGATGGATATGTCGCCAGAGCGGCGCAAGGAACTTCTCATGTTAGGTCAGCAGAAAATCGAGGCCAATGCAGACCAACGTGCAGAGGTTGCCAGAACAGAGCAACAAAAGAAGTCTGAGGCAGAGCGAAGGGAGGCAGAACAGAAGCGTCAGGAAGAGCTGTTGAAGCCCAGAAAATTTGAGGGTACGATGTATCAGCATCTTCGTGACGGATCCGTGGTCGTGGACTATCACCAGCAGTTGGGAGTATTGTCTGAAGTCAGGGACGGCTCAGCCATCTTCAATCCCCTGACGCTCCCTGTCACACAGGTTCCCAAGATGCGCCTGTATGTGACTGTCCGCGACTACTACGAACAGCTTTACAGTTACGAGGCAGACAACCGCCAGCCCAACGACCTGCTCCGTGCCAACCTCAATTCCTACTATGACGAGTTTGTCATGCGCTTCGGCTGCCTCAACGAGAAGGCCAATGCCAAGATGATTATGATGGATGCCGGAGGGCGGGACATGCTTTCACTGGAGCGCAGTGAGGACGGCCACTTCGTGAAGGCAGACATCTTCGACCGTCCCGTCTCTTTCTCTGTCGGGGAGGTGACGCATGTGGACACGTCAGAGGAAGCCCTGTCTGCCTCGCTCAACAAATACGGTGAGGTGAATCTGGGCTATATGTCGGAACTGACCGACAAGACGCAGGATGACCTGATAGCGGAACTGGACGGAAAGATGTTCCTTAACCCCATATCTGGGGATTTCGAGGTACGCGACAAGTTCATTGCCGGAAACGTGGTGGAGAAGATCAAGGTAGTAGAAAGGAGCATCGAGGCCAATGGCGGCGAGGTCAACGAGCAGATAGAGAAGTCGCTGAAAGCCCTGAAGGATGCCGTACCCACGCCCATTCCTTTCGAGGACTTGGACTTTAACTTCGGTGAGCGTTGGATTCCCGCATCGGTCTATTCTTCCTATATGACAAACCTCTTCGAGACGGGTGTGGATATTGTCTATTCTCCCAACATCGACGAGTATGACGTGAGCTGTGAGCGCAAGAACATGAAGATATGGCGCGAGTTCCACGTACAGGGTGAGTACCGGGGCTACGACGGTATGGCCCTGCTTCGCCATGCGCTGCACAACACCGTGCCGAACATCATGAAGTGCGTAGGCACGGACGAGAACGGCAACGACATCAAGGCACGGGATGCGGAGGCTATCCAGCTTGCTAACTCAAAGATTGACGAGATCCGCAACGGCTTTACGGAATGGCTCGACGGGCAGAGCCAGGAGTTCAAGGACAAGCTGACACAGATGTACAATGAGAAGTTCAACTGCTTCGTGCGCCCGAAGTACGACGGCAGTCACCAGACTTTTCCCGACCTCGACCTGAAGGGACTCGACCGCAAGTATGGCATCAAGGGTGTCTATCCCTCGCAGATGGACTGCGTGTGGATGCTGAAGCAGAACGGCGGAGGCATCTGCGACCACAGCGTGGGAACCGGCAAGACACTCATCATGTGCATTGCTGCCCATGAAATGAAGCGCCTGGGTATGGTGAGCAAGCCGATGATCATAGGACTGAAGGCGAACGTGGCAGAGATTGCCGCCACCTATCAGACGGCCTATCCCAATGCCCGCATCCTGTATGCCAGTGAAAAGGACTTCTCGACGGCCAACCGCGTCAGGTTCTTCAATACCATCAAGAATAATGACTTTGACTGCGTGATTATGTCGCACGACCAATTCGGCAAGATACCGCAGTCGCCGGAGGTGCAGCAGAAGATTCTTCAGGCAGAGTTGCAGAGCGTGGAAGAGAACCTGGACGTACTGCGCTACAGCGGCAAGGACATATCGGGCATGATGCTGAAGGGGCTGGAGAAGCGCAAGGCCAATCTGGAGGAGAAGCTGGAGAGCATCGAGTATGCCATCCGCACGAGGACGGACGATGTGGTGGACTTCAGGCAGATGGGCATCGACCACATCTTCGTGGACGAGTCGCACCAGTTCAAGAACCTGATGTTCAACACCCGTCACGACCGCGTGGCAGGACTTGGCAACAGCCTCGGCAGTCAGCGGGCCTTGAACCTGCTCTTTGCCATCCGAACCATGCAGGACCGGACGGGCAAGGACTTGGGGGCGACGTTCCTGTCAGGTACGACCATCAGCAATAGCCTGACGGAACTGTACCTACTCTTCAAGTACCTGCGCCCGAAGGAACTGGAGCGTCAGAACATCCGTTGTTTCGATGCCTGGGCCGCTATCTTCGCCAAGAAATCGACGGACTTTGAATTTTCGGTAACGAATAACATTATTCAGAAGGAGCGGTTCAGATACTTCATCAAGGTGCCGGAACTGGCACAGTTCTACAACGAGATCACCGACTACCGCACGGCAAAGGACGTGGGTGTGGACAGGCCGGAGATGAACGAGATACTGCACAACATCAAGCCGACACCCGACCAGGAGGTCTTTATTCAGAAACTGATGAAGTTTGCAGAGACGGGGGATGCTACGATTCTTGGTCGTGGGCCGTTGAGTGAGACGGAAGAAAAGGCGAAGATGCTCATTGCCACGGACTATGCCCGGAAGATGGCACTGGATATGCGCATGATAGACCCGTCGTATGGCGACCACCCTGACAACAAAGCCTCTCATTGTGCGGCTACAATTGCCGAGTACTACAAGAGGTTCGACGAACAAAAGGGTACGCAGTTTGTATTCTCCGACTTGGGAACATATCAGCCCGGAGGCGGATGGTCTGTCTATTCCGAAATCAAGCGAAAACTGGTGGAGGACTACGGCATCCCTGCCGACGAGATACGCTTCATTCAGGAGTGCAAGAACGAGAAGGCACGAAAGGCTGTCATTGCTGCCATGAACGAGGGACGAGTACGTGTGCTCTTCGGTTCCACGTCGATGCTGGGTACTGGCGTGAATGCCCAGAAACGGGCTGTGGCACTCCATCATCTCGATTGTCCCTGGCGCCCAAGCGACCTTGAACAGCGCAATGGTCGGGCGGTCAGAAAAGGTAATGAGATTGCCAAGATGTTTGCTGGCAATAAGGTGGATGTGCATATCTACGCAGTGGAGCGTACGCTGGATGCCTACAAGTTCAATCTGCTCTACAATAAGCAGATGTTCATTACACAGCTGAAGTCTGGTGCAATGGGCGCACGTACCATCGACGAGGGAGGCATGGACGAGAAATCGGGCATGAACTTCTCGGAGTATATGGCTATTCTGTCGGGCAACACCGACTTGCTTGACAAGGCGAAACTGGAGAAGAGAATCACAGCCTTGGAGAGTGAGCGCAAGAGTTTCATGAAGGCAAGGCGAACGGTGGAGTTAGAAGTGGAGACCAAGCAGAATGACTTGACGAGAGACAGGGATATTCTGTCGAAGATGCAGGCTGACCAGAAGGTCTTTGAGAAGAACGTCAAGCATGACGGACTCGGAAATGTCATCAATGCCGTAACCATTGAGGGCAAGCAGTACGATGACTTCGAGGCTCTGGGTGCCAGACTGCAGCAGATAGCCGACAAGACGAACACCAAGGGCCAGACTAAGGAAATCGGTGAGGCATTCGGCTTTCCCATCCGGGTATGTACGGAAGAGGTGCAGAAGGGTGGCCTGCCGTTCCTTGAAAACCGATTCTCGGTGCAGGGCAACTATACCTACCGCTTCAACAACGGACAGATGGCGATGAAAGACAAGGAGGCTGCAGCCACCCACTTCCTACGTGCCTTGGAGAAGATTCCTGAATACATCGCCCAATACAAGACCCGTATCGAGTCGATGGAGCGTGACCTGAAGCAGCTCATGCCGACCATTAACAAGGAATGGAAGAAGGAAACGGAACTACGCGACCTGAAGAACGAACTGGCCGCACTCGACCGCAAGATTACGCTCGACCTGGCACCAAACAAGTCCGAGAAACAGGATGGAAAGGATGAAAAGGAAGCGCAAGGTGAAGATAACGACAAGAAAGTATCCATGTCTGTGGCCGAGCCAGTACCAGAAAGGGATATTGGTGAACAGAAGAAGGCTAAAGGTCATCGGATATAGTCTGATAAGCCATTCAAACCAAGATTTAGCCCCTGTGTAATTGATGCAAATCAATTCACGGGGGCCTATTTGCATATTGAAACGAAGAAAAAGTGTCTTTGCCACACGTTTGACGATTTTTATTTGTACTTTTGTGCTTTATTTCCGCAAGGAGCGGATATATATTGATTGTTTCAGGGCAACGTCCCTCTTATTATGGAGCTATAGCAATGACAAAGACAGAAAAGGATCTACTTGTTACGAACATCGTCAATGTTCTATTGTTTGTTATCATCTTTGTGTTCGGTTATCTCAGATGGCAGAAGCTACAGGCTGTAATCGTGGAATCAACAGACAGCCAGACAGAGTACAAAGCCATTCACAAGGCAGTAAAGTTCACCCGTGAACTCGACCACTTAGGCGAGCGTGTATATGAGTGGCAACCTTCGGACTCCCTAAAATACCAGAACCAACTGGCTGCGACTAAAGGCGTACTTGATGCCTTGGGAGTATATTACCACAGATTGAAGATTGATTCTATGCAGAGTGCCCTCAACGAGAAGGGACATCTTTTGATGCGAATCTATGACACTGCCAAAAAACGCAAGGAGAACGATGAACATCTAAGGGAAGACAAGACTGTCACCGTCAAAGATACCGAAACCTACATAAAACACTATACAGGTCATGTATTCAGGAGCAGCAGGGAAGAAGTGTCTTCAAGAAGCAAGAACAGAACAATGACCGTGCCGTCCATCAACGAGATGGCCTTTATCGACAAGGAACTTTGCGACATTGACCTGAGCCAGTTGAACGACAGCCTTGCAGAGGTTAACAAATGGCTGGACGTGAACATGAACCAGATTCTGGATGCCGACGACACCATGGCTGAACAGAAGCAGGAGGAGATGCTGGAAATGGCCAGCGGCATCGGAAAGAATACGTTCATGGGAGGTATGGCCCTGCTGCTGATTGTATTCGGAGTGAATTTCAGGAACTCATGGCGCAAGGCTAAAGCCATGAGGAATCTCGAAAAGGAGGCTGCGAAGAACAAGAGCCTATATAAGTCACGCCGTGAGATGATGTATATGGTGACACACGAACTGAAAACGCCGCTAACACCGATTACTGGTTATACAAGTCTGATGAAGGATGAGGTACAACTGGATGACAAGGGAAACTACTATTTGGACAAGATTAAGGAGTCTGCCGACAAGATGAAGGCACTGATAGAGAGTCTGCTTAGTTATTTCGCTATTGAGAGTGCCAAGACTGACATAGTAAATAAGCCTTTCAATCTGAAGAACATTGCAGATACGCTGACAGCAACCTATAGTGTAGAAGCCACACAAAACGGCCTGCAGTATGAGGTCAATGACTGCAAAAACCACGCACTGATGGGTGACGAGAGTAAACTTGTACAGATAGGAAGCAACCTGCTGGCAAATGCCATCAAGTTTACGGAGCATGGCGGCAATGTCTGCTTGAATGTGAATTGGGAGGATGGTGTCCTGACGATGGAGGTATCAGACACGGGTATTGGTATTGCAGAGGATGAACAGAAGAAAATATTCGAGCCTTTCAAACAACTCGGCAAGGCAAAGGTGATGGCCAAGGACGGTATCGGACTTGGACTTTCCATCGTCTATCAGTTGGTGGAACTGATGCACGGTTCGGTCGATGTGGAAAGTGAGGAAGGCAAGGGTAGCAAGTTTACTGTCAGGATTCCTATTGAAGGTATAACTAAAGAGAACTTTGCCATGTCGGAGCCAAGAACTACACGCAATGACGAGGTTCGCCGTGTGCTTGCCATTGACGACACAGAATCCACACTGATTCTGATGCGTGACATCCTTACAGCAAAAGGCGTAGAGTGCGACATTTGCACAAAGCCGAAGGACTTGGTGGAACTCATGCGAAATAAGGACTATGACCTGCTGGTTATCGACCTCAGGATGCCGGAGATGAACGGAATAGAACTGGCAAAGACCCTCCGTGAGTCGGAGGTGGGCAATAGCAAGAGCGTGAAGATGGTTGTCATGACGGCATGGAACGATGAGCATGACACGAAGGAACTGCTCAACAAGGGTTTCGACGGTTTGCTGCCGAAGCCCTTCAATACGAAGGACTTGATGAACATGGTCAACGAATTCGTGCCGGAAGGAAGAATACGGGAGATTCCCGACCTTACCAATGCCTCTGCTGAAATGCTATCGAAACTGGCAGAGGAAACCGAAAGAGCACTGATTCAACTGAATGAGGCATACACAAAGGCTGACATGGAACAGTTGGATGACTGGTGTCACCGCTTGGGAGGCACCTGGAGCCTTGTTCATGCCGACGGGCCGATAGATGAACTTCACGATATGCTGAAGAAGCAGAACGGAATGGATGCCCAGACACTGAAGTCTGTGATACAGAAGATTGTGGCGATGGGCCAGAGAATCATCGAGAAGTCTAACGCAAGAGTCGAAGAACTGGCGCATGGGTAAGGTTATAGTCGTGGAAGACAGTCCTTCGCAACTAACTGACATTTGTGATAAGTTGCACGATGCTGGCTTTGAGACTGCAGAGGCTGTATCCGTATGCAGTGCCAAGCAGGTGATAGAGCAGGCTTCGCCGCTTGACATCGTATTGGCTGACATGCGCTTGCCAGACGGACAGTGCTTCGCCATACTGGAATGGATGAAGGAGAAAGGCTACAGCCAGCCCTTTATCATGATGTCGCGCTATCAGGACGAATCGACACTACAGACAGCCATCAATAATGGCGTCACCAGATTCGTGAACAAGAAACGACTTGATGAAGAACTTATCGTCTATGTCAGGGAGCAGATGGAGGAACAGAGCCGCTTGGCCATTCGCTTTGATGAGGATACATACGAGCGGAAGAGCGAACAGTTCAAAACTATACGTAAGGACATGGAACGATATGCCCGGCTTGGTTTCCGAGTCATGTTCACGGGAGAAACAGGGGCAGGCAAACATTGCCTTGCAAGGCTTTACCATTCCATGTGTGGCAGGAAGGGAGAATTCAAGAGGCTCGACTGTGCTTCAATGCCAGAGAGCAAGCATGAAGGAGCATTGATGTTGTTCGGACAGGAAAAGACCCCGCGGCACCCCTCACGCTACGACGGAGGACTGTTGGAGAAGTGCAAGGGCGGGACTATCATGCTGGAGAATGTGGCGGCATTGCCTGAGTATGCGCAAGGGATGCTGACATATGTGCTGCATCATAACGAGTACGAGCCAGTCGGCGCACTGTATGAGAAAAAGGCTGATGTGATGTTTATAGCGACTCTTAGCAGTAGCACTGATGAAGGCAGAAATCTTCAACCGGACTTTCTCCATTATCTTAGGAACCGAGAGATAAGCGTCCCTGCACTCAGGGATTGCGTGGATGACATCATTCCGTTGGCAGAGTTCTTTCTTGGTCTGACTGACAAGGACAAGTATCTGAGTGCTGATGCAAAGAGTCTGTTGATGAGACATCAGTGGCCAGGCAATGTGTCGGAGATGAAAGTCGCCATACAGGATGCAGTGGCCAAGAGCAATGGCAACAAAATTGAGGCAGGCGACTTCGACTTGTCTTGGCACAGGCAGATGCCACCGAAGGAGTCGGCTGGGGCAATGAATATGGAGGAATACATGCGTTGTCGTGTCAACTATGTCATAGATCATGCCACTGGTCTTAACAATGCCGTCAAACTATTCGGAATGAGCAAGAACACCTTTTATAAGTGGATGGACAAACTCGGAATCGAGAATCCATTTGGCAAAAACGAATAGGGAAAGCCCCATATAAGCGGTCAAAGTGGTTCAAATATTGAACTGGTAGTTCAGTTTTTGAACCACTTTTTTATGCCCCAATTTTAGGGCAGAAATATTTTCAGTTTTTATTTCACTGTCTGTCAGCATGTTATCAGAATCGTGCAAAAAAGTTAGGGTCAAGGCTATTGCAGCAATGCTTATGTTACAAGTGCGATCGCCAAACAAAACGCATTTAGTAACAAGTAAAAAGAAGCAATAGCAATGAAATACGATATTCTGACTGACACGGACTTCATCCGTGCGGTGAAAGACAATAACGAAGAAACCATGAATGCCGCCTTCGGCAGTTTCATGGAACAAGTGGTCGCACTGTCTGACTGTCACGAAGGCAAGACTGCCACCTACGCAGCATTCGCTTACGCTGAGATAGAACTGAAAAAGGCGATAGGCTCATTGAAATCAGGCAGGGAACTGGCGGAGGAAGCCATTGAGTTTATACATGAGATGCAACAGATGGTGAAAGATACGCCTGCGACAAGGACTGAAATCAAGCAGCCACAAACTGCAACTAGTCTGAATTGGACGGGCGACATCGTTAATCTGGTGGAACTGATGTACGGACTTCAAGAAATGCAGTGCGTCAACGATGGCAAACTGCCTATTGAAGAACTGGGCAACCGCATTTTTCCTTTGTTCGGTCTGAAGCCCAAGATATATTCACGCATCTATATCGACATTAAACAGCGGGCCACGAAAAACGGCAACCGCACGTATTTCCTCAGTAAGATGCGGAATATGCTGGAAGAGCGTATTGACCAGGACATTCATATTTCACTGAGAAGGAAGTAAGCAAGATCTTTTCATATGATACTTTTTCCATAATACGATTATTTGAGAAGCCCTGCCCGATGTGAATCGCGCAGGGTTTCAAACGTCTTAGAAGTACACTATCATTGCCCGTTCCTTGCGTCTCGTCACTCTGTCGGAAATCCAATGGCGGAACACGCTCGACAGCCCAGTGTTGACGTAGTACGAGATGGCAATGATACACTCCAGATTATACAACTCGTCCTTATAGCCGCTTTCCAACAGGTCGTACTTGCTCAGCATATCAAGGTTGACGAACAGTTGCCTACGCATCCTGTTGATGATGCCGCGCACCTTCATGATAGTCACGCCGAATAGAGATGCTATTTCTCCAGCAGTCATCCAGACATCGTAGCCTGTCAACTCAAATCTTTCGTGCTCAAACACGATAAGGTCTCTTTTCATCATAGTCTTGTCCTCCACCTTGTTATTCTAAGACACCGCCAAAGTTTGGCACGAACTGCTCTATTTTTGCCAACTTGGAGGCCAATGTATCAATCTCGCAGCCTAACTTCTCTTGTGTGATACGGGCATAAATCTGGGTACTTTCGATGCTCTTATGTCCTAATACTGACGATACCACTTCTAACGGCATCCCGTTAGCCAGACAGACAACGGTTGCCATCGTGTGGCGACTCATGTGCCAAGTCAAATGCTTCTGGATGCCACACATTTTTGCTATGGTGTTCAGCATCAAGCAACCACTTTGAAAAGCAGGAACAGGGAATACATGACCATCATCACAAAGTCCCTTGTACTTCTTCAAGATAATCAATGGCACAGGCATCAGTTTTACATTCTCTGCCACACCAGTCTTCTGGCGATGAGTACGAATCCAAAGGCTTCCATCTACAGGGTTCTTGACAACGTTCTCTTCCTTCAGGTTCTTTAAGTCAATCCAGGAAAGTCCTGTAAAGCAGCAAAACACGAATAAATCTCTTACCAGTGAGCGCTTGGCGTTCAGGTTGGGGATGTTCATCAATGTCTGCAACTCATCTTTTGTCAGAAAGCCCTTGTCTACCTCTGCCTTACCAATCTTGTACTCACCGAAAGGATAGCGGGCAACCCAGCCATTTTCGTGAGCACGGTGCATCAGCATCATAATTGGCTTCACGTAGATATTGACAGTATTATGGCAAAAGTGCTTCTCCGCTTTAAGATAAATCTCAAAATCACTGATAAACGATGGCTCTATCTCCTTCAAAGCCATATCTGACACATGATAGTGGAAACGAAGGAAATCCCCTACATGCTTATAAACGGCGTTATACTTGTTGAGAGTCTTGGGGGCTTTCAGACCACCTTCCACCTGCTTCTCATAGTTGGCAATCCATTGGGCGTAGGTCGTCATCAAGGTATGCTGACGAAATTCCAAGCCAAGGAAAGCATTCTTCACCTTCTCTGCCGTCACGAAGTTGTCGCGGTCAACAATCTCCTTGTAATACTTGTCAATGCGAGCCTTGATTTTGTCAAGTTCCATGTTCACGCTACGGGCCATGATGCTCTTTCCCGTGGCACGACCACCCTTTGTCTCCCAGATGTCAGGTGAGCAGTTCACCTTGCAACTGAACTGGCACTGTGTGCCGTCAACCGTGATACGACCCATAACTGGGTATGTTCCATCCTTCTTTAACTTCTCCCTCTTAAGGTAGAAAATGACACTGTAGGTACTCTTCATTTTTACACTAATTTTACGTTTAACTTTCAGTCTGCAAAATTAGTCAATGTCGAGCATCTGATCACTACGCAAATCTATTCAAATATCGGCAACTCAAACCAAGATAGGCTCAATTTCTAAAAGCGCCTGATTTTCAGCCTCTTTGATGTCTGAAAGTAACCTATTCTCCTTAATTTTCCCAATTTCAGATTTTGGTTACGAATTAGGGACGCAAATCTTTCCTTCATACCGTATTCAATATGTCATCCACTGTTCTCATCCTCTTCCAGAACATCTCGAAAACCCTTGTACTGCAACTATTTTACCGCAATTCTCCTAAAAAGCCATAAAATCCTTAGTTTCCGTTTGCAAAGATATGAATTTTTTTATGGAAAAAAATAAACGCTGTTATTTCAAGATATGATGGCATTTATCCTTACTCAAACCTATGGTTAGTCAATGTTTCCCCACGTGGGAAACAAGAGATAGACGGCACATATCGGGCAGAGAGACGGCACATATCGGGCAGAGAGACGGCATCTCTCTGGCAGAGACAATCAGGACGTTTCGCTGATACATCTCAACATCTCACTCCTTTATACGTAAAACGCTGTATGTAAACGAATTAGCCAATCAAACATCTCCCTCAACATCTCCCTCGACATCTCCCTCAACATCTCCCTCATGATTTTTTCTGTTCATTTCTGGTAATTTCTTTCAAAAGAATTGAGCAGGAGATGTTCAGGTAAATCTTAGGGAGATGTTTGACCAACATTTACCTGTGCCGAGATGCCCTGTACATCGGGGGTTCAGAGGTACTCAGGGAGATGTTGACTGTTTTTTTACATGTGCCAGCTGGCGTGAAGTATCGGGTAAGGATGAGGGAGCAATATTTTTTTTCATATATTTGTAAAATAAAACAATATTCATGCGATTTGTGAGTTATATATATAAACGAACGATAATATGAGTAAAGACTCCAAACCGAAATACAAACTGAACCAGGATAAAGACAACCCAAGATACATCTCTGACGGGATGAACGAATTTGAACGCAACATCAAGCGAATCGTAGATTTCTTCTTGGCAGGTATCTGTTTGATTGTCTTTTCACCACTCTTCCTCATCTGCTACATCCTCATCAAGCGTGAAGATGGCGGACCGGCCATTTTTAAACAGGAACGCATCGGGCGATTCGGGAGACCCTTCTACATCTATAAATTCCGAAGCATGGTGGTGGATGCCGAGAAAGACGGTCCTGCCTTGTATCAGCACAAGAACGAAACACGCATGACAAAAATCGGGAAGTTCTTACGTGCCCACCATTTGGATGAGTTGCCACAACTCTGGAATGTATTCAAAGGCGACATGGCGTTTATCGGTCCACGTCCTGAACGAAAGTTCTACATTGACCAGATAATGGAACATGACAGGCGTTATGAATATCTTTACCAGATTAGGCCTGGTGTCACATCGTATGCCACCCTATACAATGGTTATACAGACACGATGGAGAAGATGCTTCGCCGGTTGAATTTAGACCTTTATTATCTGGAACATCGTTCTTGGTGGTTTGATGCCACCATCCTCTTCAAGACGTTTATCAATATCGTCTTCGGCAAGAAATTCTAATACTTGCGGAAGTGGAAGCGGAAACGGTCTGACTGCAAATCCATGTAGTCACCATTCAAACGACCGACAAAGAACGATTCACGCAGGTGATAGATTCCATACTCATTTAGCTCTTTAGGATCGGTGATTTCTGGATCACCAGCATTACGATTGTTATAACGTGGAGAAAGGATAATCAGAGAATCCCGTTCGCGTTCAAAACGGAATAATACGTTCTTGTATATATTACCACCAGGATTCTTAATCTCCAAAAAATGCATCTGAACAGCCCAGAAAGCATTTTTCTCACGCATATCGGTAATGCCACCTGTGGCTATGGTATCCAATTGGGTCAACTGCCAAAAGCCGTCTAATTTACCATTATTAGACGTCTCCAACGTACAGGAAGAGAGTAAAGGTAAAAAGACAAAAAGGTAAAAAGGTAAAACTCTTTTTACGATTACCATCCTAAAACCATTATTACTTCCGTTTGCCATGTATCGAATATTCTTTGCTTTCATTATTTTGCTTTTTTACCTTTCAGAATCGTCCCCGTCTTTGCTATCGTCAGCTGGAAGCCCACGTTCTTGCCGTAGGTCTTACCGAAGTCAGCACCAACAGCAGCCTTTACCGACCAGCCCTTCAAGGGTGAGTAAACGGAGAAGTTATAGTTGGCCTCAGCTAACAGATGCTGGGTCTTCTGCGGATCAGCGAATGGCTTGCTATATGTTCCAAGACTCTTTTGGAAAGTTGCCAGCACGCGGTAACTGAGGTTATAGTTAGGTGCGCCAGCAATGCCAAAATGCCAAGCTACAAAGCGGTTATTCTGGAAATCTATCACTCCGTTTTCATTATATAAGGGTGAACGGTAAAGTGGATTACCTATAGCCTGTCCCCAATGTTGCCACCCAGTAAACAGGTAATGATTATAAAAGTTATCAATGCCGCAGACATGATCGGACATCCCTTCACTATGGTCATGATAGATAGGTCCACCCTGATACTTCGTATAGAGATATTCCACCAAGACATTGTTAATCCAGTAATTGTCCTTCAAACGGAAATCAATTCCCACTTGAATGTCCTTGAAATTGTACAGCACATAACGATGCTCCTTTTTGACGTTCCATTCCGATCCTGTTCCATAGCCATCATAGTCCAGATGAAGCATCGAGGAATGATCCTCGAAGAAATGGTCGGCATAGATACCCAGATACCATGTGTCATAGTCGAAATTCAATCGAGCCATCCAACTGCCCAGTTGGTTACCAGAGGCATTCTGATAAACAGTCCCCTGTTCCACGGTTTCTCCTCCACCAGGTATCAAGGCTCGCCACATGCCTTTAATACCTCCTTCATTCTCTACGACTTCTCCATGTCCGGTCTTAAACGACTTGCCACCAAACTGTGCTGCCATCTCCAATCCCAACTCCAGGGAAACGGGCATGAAACGGTAGCTGTTGCCTATCTTCAGGTAACCGGCCTTGCTGTGATACCAGGCTCCTTCGGTGTATTTGGACTGCTGGTGGGTGAAGTCTTTCTGCCATTTGTCATCAGTCGTCTTGCCGTAGGCGATGTGTCCCTTGATGCTCAACCAGCCATTCGTAAAGGGGATTGCCCAGTAGTCGGGCAAGGCCAGACGGACCTGCGGGACGGGACGGGCATTGATGCCTAAGGTCTGTGAGCCGCTGCTGAGCAGTTGGTTCTTCAGTTCCATGGGATATTCCTTTGCTCCCACGGTCAGCGTGCCATGCAGCCAACGGCCCTCAACAAAGGCTTGATGCACAATCAACTTGCTGGTGAAGCCGTAGGCACCGGCAACATCGAGACCGGCACCCCACCCCCACTTCTTGTCGAGGTCGTTGCTTAGCGGACGCTCCAAAGAGGCCCGCAGGTAGCCATTACTCTTGTCAAGCGAGCTGAGACCGTACTTATTGGCATTCAGCCACAGCGGCTCATGGTCGCCATGCGACAGCGAGGCCTGCATCTCTACCTTATAGTGAAGGCCCTCGGTGGCTGTCTCATCATCATTCTGAGCACAGGCAGGAATACTGGCTATTATTAATAATAATGTATATAGACGTTTCATATATTGTTATAACGCTTTCTGATGCCAAATATTGCAAGTATAGGGAAATTCCCCCTCCGGTTTAGGGAAAATCCTTTGCAAAGGTACAAAAAAAGCCGTTACTTTGCACCAGAAACAAGAAAATAATGTCGAACAATTAAAACTTTACAGTTATGAAGAAGATAATGATAGCCCTGGTAGCAATGCTGACAATGTCGGTTTCTACCCATGCCATGAGTTACGAACAGGCACGTAACGAGGCACTCTTCCTGACGGACAAGATGGCTTACGAGCTGAACCTGACGGACGAGCAGTATGAAGCTGCCTACGAGATAAACCTGGACTACCTGATGGGTGTGACCAGCGTCGATGATGTCTATGGCCCCTACTGGGAGCGTCGTAACCTCGACCTGAGCTATATCCTGCTGGAAGCACAGTGGAATGCCTTTATCGCGGCTTCCTACTTCTACCGTCCGCTATACTGGGACGCTGGCTACTGGCACTTCGGCATATACGCCCGCTACCCACACCGTGACTACTTCTACTTCGGTCGGCCGCACTTTTATGCCACCTATCGTGGCGGACATGCCTGGCACCGCATTGGAGGACACGGCTACTACTACGGACGTCGCGACCACTTCCGTCACATTGGAGGACACCACTACGTCGGCATGCGTGACAACTGGCATCGCGGTCACTATCGCAACGGCCACAGCATCGGCTCAACGCACCATGGCGGTCGCATAGGCAGCGGAACGCATCACAATGGCGGTCGTATCGGTTCTGGCACACATAACGGCGGCCGTATCGGTTCTGGCACACGCCACAACGGCGGACACTTCGGTCACGGAGGAACCATCCGTAACGGTGGAACCATTCACAACGGAGGAACCCGTCCTGGAGGTACCATCAATAATGGCGGACGCATCGGTACCGGCACGCACCACGGCGGCGGAACGGGCACCATCGGCGGCACACGCCACGGCGGTAGCATCAGCAGCGGTACTCACGGCGGTGGCAGTCACTTCGGAGGCGGAAGTCACTTCGGAGGCGGAAGTCACGGAGGTGGTCGCATCAGCGGAGGGGGTTCACACGGAGGCGGTAGCCACGGCGGTGGTGGCGGACACTTCGGCGGACGCCGCTAAGACAAAAGCAGCTGTCGGACTTCTGCATTACCCATGCGCTGAACCTGGTTCATCGGTTTGTGATAGAAGGCTGCCTGTATGGCCTTATTCATGATGCCATGACCGACAGCGACAACGGTTTGTCCCTCATAGTTTGTCATAATATATTCCAAGAATCGCTGGGCTCGCTCTAACAGGCAGTCCAGCGATTCGATGTCATCAGGCCATACTTCGTCTTTCAGGTCGGGAATGAAACGTCCCGTAAAACTTCCCCAGTCGCGTTCACGCAGCAAAGGGGTCTGGACCACTGGCAGTCCGTGTGGCTCGGCAATAATCGCTGCTGTCTGGACAGAACGGCGCAGGTCACTTGACACCACAGCATCTATCGGATAGTCACGCATCTGCCGACCGACTTCCCGGGCCTGTTCCTCCCCGTGTTCAGTCAGACAGCCTTGCGTCTGCCCCTGCATAATCTGCCGGACATTATCTACCGTCTCCCCATGACGAACCAGGAATAATGTTGTCATCAGCTTGCTGAAAAGACTATACGTTGGTGACGATTCCCTCAATATAGGTCTTGAGAATATGGATGCCGTTCTTGTTGTCTCCACCCCAGGGGATGATGAGGTCGGCAAACTTCTTGGTGGGCTCGATGAACTGCTCATGCATGGGCTTGAGGATTTTCTCGTAGCGGTCGAGCACCATATCAACGGTACGGCCACGCTCTACCACATCACGGCGGATGTTACGGATGAGACGAACATCGCTGTCAGTATCGACAAAGATTTTCAGGTCCATCATGTCACGTAACTTCTTGTAGTGTAGCGTCATGATTCCCTCCAGAATAATAACGGGCTTCGGCTCCACATGGATGGTCTCAGGCAGACGGTTGGAGAGCACGTACGAATAGGTGGGCTGCTCGACGGCCTGTCCGTTCTTCAACATCTTGATGTGCTCGGTGAGCAATTTCCAGTCGAAGGCATCAGGATGGTCGAAGTTGATCTGTCGGCGCTCCTCGTCAGTCATGCCCGTCGTGTCGTTATAATACGAGTCAAGGGGAATGACGGCTGCACAATGTGGTGGCAGTACTTTTGCAATTTTCTTGACGACGGTGGTCTTACCAGAACCTGTGCCGCCTGCAATACCAATGATATACATCTTTTATAATTTACAATTTGACGATTTACAATTTACAATTTATTTGACTATTTCGTCGAATACAGTCTGATAGGCCTGAGCCTTTTTCTCCACAGACAGAGGATAAGCCCGTGAACTGCTGGGCATGCGATAGAGCCGCAAAGAGCGGTCGGACAACATCAATTCGCTATACGTTCCCACTCTCGGTTCTTCTATACCAAACTGGCGACAAGCTATTGTTGTCGCCAGTTGACCGGCAGTCAAAATGGCACGACATTCCGGCAACCGTTCAAGAAGTCCCCTCATATTCGTTTCCTCCACCACTTGCAGGTCTTTGTCGCTTGCCGTGTTCTTGGTGCGGATGACACATGTTGCCGTGTCATACATGGCAATGCCTTTGTCTTTCAGGAATGCCACAATGCGCTCCAAGTCATACGTTTTCTCTTCCTGCCGCACAAAGTGGAACTTGTCACCAAAGAAACAGAGACCGAAGATGCGCCACATGTCGTTGGTGAAATTGGGATAATAGAATTTCATGGCCCAACGCCTCTCTGCTGGCGGGAAAGTACCCAGCATGAGCAGCTTTGCGTTCGCTGGCAGGAAAGGCTCAAAGGGATGGCGCTCCATTCTATTTTTGTTCTTTCACCAAATAGACGATGGTGGGCAGGTGGTCGCTGTAGCCGTTGAGCCACTGGCCTCCAGCATGTGTACGCAGGGTGTTTCCCTTATATTTGCCTTCCTGCTGGAACAGGTAGTCACGGCGGAATATCTGATGTTTCAGGTACTTCAGTTCACGATAGTCCTTCTTACCGTCGAGGTTCAGCAGTTTCGACGACAGGATAATCTGGTCAAACAGGTTCCATGCACCATTATACTGTAACGTTCCCGTACCGCCAGCCAACACGTTCCACCAGGGATTCCAAAGACCGTCGGCAGGTTCCACCTCGCTGATTTCGCGACGGGCGCCTAACTCCACGGCCATGGAGCGGTCCTGTGGGTCATCGTTCATATCGCCCATGATGAATATCTTGACGTTCGGGTCTTCACGCACCAGGGAATCCTTCACCAACTTAATCTGGCGACCACCTTCCTCACGATAGAAAGAGCCGGCAAAACGGCTCGGCAGGTGGTTCACGATGACTGCCACATGTTCGCCTGCCAACGTACCGCTGACCGTAAGGAAGCCACGAGTGGCACGCATACTGTCTTCCGGCAATACATAGATATAAGGTACGAGTTTCACATCGCGGACGGTGAAGAGCTTGGGATTGTAGAGCAGGCCGCAGTCAACACCACGCTGGTCGGGACCCTCAATGTGAACGAACTGCATGTTACGGGCTGCCAATGGCTCCTGAGCACAAAGGTCGGTCAGGCACTTGGCATTCTCAACCTCAGAAACACCGATAAAGGCGCAACCTACTGACGGCGGCAGCATATCGGTGCCCATCTCGCTGAGCACACGTGCCATATTGCGAAGCTTGTTCGTGTATTTCATTCCTGTCCACTTATTGGTGCCCTCAGGCAGATACTCATAATCATTATGGCCGTCGTCATGACAGGTATCAAACAGATTCTCAAGATTGTAGAAACCCACGGCATAGACTGAATACTTCTTCTGTGCCTGCGCTGAAGCGACTCCTACCAGGAGCGCAATAGCCATAAGGATAGATAGTTTTTTCATATAGCTCGGTTTTTTATGCCACAAAGATACAAAATATTTCAATTATTTCATTCATATTTCATAATTTTTTTTTATCTTTGCCGCAAAATATATACTAACAATTAAATAACAAACTATGAAGAAAAAGCTGAAACTTGTTGTGATGGCGCTGTGCATAGCCCCGGCAGTGTTCGCTCAAGAGGTGGAAACACCACAGGCAACGCAAAGCGGACTGCAGGATGAACAGGCCTTCACCTTTACCGAAGCGCAGCTGGGAGAAGACGAAGACATGTCGCAAAACGTGACCATCATCTCCTCGAACAACAACATCTACGCCTCTCAGGTGGGATTCTTGTTCAGCCCCATGCGTTTCCGGTATCGTGCTTTTAACCAGAAGTACAACGAGATTTACATCAACGGTGCGCCCATGAACGACATGGAGTCTGGGCAGTTCCGGTATTCACTCGTTGGCGGTTTGAACAACCAGACACGTGGTGTGGAGAACGCGTTGCCGTTCGAGGTCAACAACTTCTCGATGTCAGCCATGGGCGGATCGAACAACTACGACTTCCGCCCAAGCCACTTCGCCGCAGGACATCGAGCCACCATCTCCGGTGCGAACCGTAACTACACGCTACGTGGCATGTACACCTTCAACACCGGACTGATGCCGAACGGATGGGCCTTCTCGGCAAGCCTGACCTACCGTTTTGCCGACACCAAGACATCGTACGTGGAGGGAACATTCTACAATGCCCTCTCCTACTTCCTCGGCGTGGAAAAGGTCTTCAACGACAAGCACTCCCTGTCGCTCGTCACTTGGGGCAACCCCACCGAACGCTCGACACAGGGTGCCGCTACGGACGAGAGCTACTGGCTGGCAAACAGCAACTACTACAACCCTTACTGGGGCTACCAGAACGGAAAGGTGCGCAACTCACGCGTAGTGACTGACTTCTCACCGTCTGTATTGCTGACATGGGACTGGAAAATCAACCAGGACACGAAACTGTCCACCACCCTCTTCGGCAAGTACAGCATGTACAAAGGCACTAAGCTGAACTACAACAATGCAGACAACCCCCAGCCGGACTACTGGAAGAACCTGCCGTCAAGCTACTTTGACGTTTGGGACCCCACCGACGTTGCCAACCGCACACAGCAGGGCTACTACGACTTCTACACGACACGAGCTTACCTGATGGGCAGCAAGGCTGCACGACAGATTGACTTCGACCGCCTGTACTACATGAACCAGCAGGCAAATGCCCAGGGAGCTGACGCCATGTACTTCATCCAGGCCAAGAACATCAACAACCTGAACCTCACACTGGCCTCCACCTTGAAGACCAGCCTCAGCAAGTTCTCGAACCTGAACGTCGGCATCCAGCTGGGAACCAACAAAGGCATGCACTTCCAGACGATGGAAGACCTGTTAGGTGCAACGGTTTACCACAACATCAACACCTACGCACTCGGAAACTACGGAATGCACCAGGACGAGGTACAGTATGACCTGAACAACCCCAATGCCTTGGTAGGCAAGGGCGACAAGTTCGGCTATAACTACAATATCTTTGTAGATAAGGCTACCGCATGGGGCAACTACTCCTACAGCCGCGGCAGACTGCATGCTTTCGTGGCTGGCCGACTCGGCGGCACACAGATGAAGCGTGAAGGTTTGATGCGCAACGGTCTGGCACCTGACAACTCATACGGCAAGGGCAGGACGGCACGTTTCCTCGATGGCGGAGGCAAGGTAGGCTTAAACTACAACCTCGGTGCAGGAAGCACCATCATGCTGGGTGCTGGCTATGAGCTGAGAGCCCCGCAGGCTCAGACAGCCTTCGTGGCACCGGAAATCAACAATGACTTTGTCAACAACCTCAAGAACGAGCGGATATTCAGTGCCGAGGTCAGCTATAACTTCCAGACTTCGTGGCTGAAGGCTAACATCAACGGCTACTACAGCCGCATCACCAACGCTACCGAGTGGCAGAACTTCTACTTCGACGACATCAACTCGTTCTCGTACGTATCCATGACCAACATCAAGAAGGCTTACTACGGTGTTGAAGTCGGCGCACGCTTTAAGCTGACTGACGACCTCGACCTGAAGGCCATCGGCACATGGACCGAGGCAAAGAACACCAACAATGCCAACGTTCGCTACATGAACTCCACAAAGGGAGTTTACTACGACGACATCGTGATGAACAAGAACATGCGCGAGTCGGGAACACCGCTGTCAGCCTACAGCCTCGGACTGAGCTACCACAAGAGCGGATGGTACATTGACCTGAACGGCAACTACTACCACCGCATCTACCTGGGCTACTCGCCAAGCTACCGCTACCAGAAGACACTGACGACAATGGGTAACGTTGACAACAATGGTGACTTCATCGTTCCCGAACAGGCCAAGGGCAACGGCGGATTCATGCTGGATGCCTCTATCGGCAAGTCTATCCGTCTGAAACGCGGTCGCCAGCTTTCCATTAACCTCATGCTGACCAACCTGCTCAACAATACCCACATTGTGACGGGTGGCTACGAACAGAGCCGAAGCGACTACACGGTGAAGGACGACGGTACATTAAATAATGTACGCGCGTACAAATTTTCTCTTAACCCGAAGAAATACTACGCTTACGGCATCAACGGTATGCTGAACATCGCTTACAGATTCTAAAATACGACAAGACAATGAAACAGATCAAATATCTTCTTTTTGCATTGGCATGCACACTGAGTGCATCGTGCATGGATGGCGACGACGGTGACTGGAACAACCCCGTGACCGAGGAGACCAAGAACCATTTCGGCAATCCATACCTGCAGGCGACAAACCTCATCACCATTGAACAGCTGAAGAGCACTTACAATGCTGTCATTGAGAGCGGAGGCTATACCCAGGTCAGCGAGCCCACCCAGATTAAAGGCGTGGTAACAGGTAACGACATCGAGGGTAATATCTACAACGAAGTATCCATCCAGGACGAGACGGGAGCTTTCATCATCTGTATTGCACAGGGTGGACTCTACGGCTATCTGCCCATGGGTCAGGAGATTCTTGTAGAGCTCGAAGGCCTATACATTGGAGGCTACGGCAAACAGGGTGAAATCGGTACCCCTTACACCAGTAAGAGCGGCAGCACCTACGTCAGCCGCATGGCTCGTACCTTGTGGAACAACCACTTCAAACTGCTCGACAAGAAACCCGTCACACCTATCCTGGTCAGCGATATCAAACAGCTTGACCTGAAGCGTGACTGTGGAAAGCTCATTACCCTGAAGGGTGTAACCATCAAGGAGGCTAACGGAACTGCAGTCTATGCCCCGAGCGACGGCAGTGTACCGCTGACAGCCAACTGTGCCAACCGCTCGTTTGTGGGAATCAGCAACCGTACCCTTGTGCTGCGCACCAGTACCTATGCAGACTTTGCCAACTCGGTGATGCCTACTGGTACTGTTGACGTTACAGGTGTTGCAACCCGCTTCAATGACACTTGGCAGATTCTGCTCCGCACAGAGAGTGACGTAAAAAAATTATTAGGAAACGAATAGTTACAATTGAAATAAAAAAACAATAATCATATGAGAAAGATTGCATATTCATTGATTGCGATGGCCATGGCGGCTTTCACATTCACCAGTTGCGAGGACGTTCCCGCTCCGTACGGACAGCCTGAAGACCCAGGGTCTGGTGGTGGCGGCGGAACGGTAGTTGTTGACCCCACAGGTAGCGGTACTGAGGCTGACCCGTATAACGTGGCAGCAGCCATCGAAGTGGCCAAGGCCCTGCCACAGATTGCGGATGCGAAGAGTACCGATGAGACAAATTCAAAGGATGTCGTGGCCGAAGGTTACGTCAGCTCTATTGGTGAGATTGACACCAGCGGTACTTTTGGTAATGCGACCTATTACATCTCTGATGACAAGGATGGAAATGCCAACAAGTTGGAAATCTACCGTGGCTATGGCCTGAACGGCCAGAGGTTCAACGAGGCTGGTGCTACTATCATCAAGGAGGGTGACCTGGTTGTCGTTTCTGGTAAACTGGTTAACTTCAAAGGAACACTTGAGTTTACCCAGGGCAGCAAAATCCTGTCGATCAACGGAGAAGGCGGTGGTGATCAGCCCAGCGGAGAGACTATCGGCACGAAAGATGACCCCATCAAGGCTTCTGAGGCATTAACAAAGATCAACGCCCTTGCCGATGGCGAAAAGAGCACATCCAAAGCATACGTTAAGGGTAAGATTGTGAAAGTAACCACCTCACAGGAGAACTTCGAGAAGTATGGTAACATCAACTACTGGATTTCTGACGACGGAACAGAGGTCAATCAGGTTCAGGTATATGCCGGCGACGGCTTGAACGGTGAGAAGTTTAAGTCTGTCAACGATATCGCAGCAGGCGATGAAGTTGTAGTCTTCGGTACTCTTTACAAGTATGTCAACAAGAATAGCGGTGCTGTTACTCCTGAAATTGAGGGTAGCTACCTTGTAAGTCTCGTCAAAGGCCAAGGTGGCGGTGGCGACGACCCCGGTGATGACACACTCGGTACTAAGGACAATCCTCTTACTGTTGCAGATGCGTTGGAGCTGATTAGCGGTCTGCCAGACAAAGGCGAAACCGAACAATTTGCATTCGTCAAGGGTAAGGTTGTCAAGGTAACTACCAACCAAGCAAACTTCGACAAGTACGGCAACCTGAACTACCTCATTTCTGAGGACGGAACGGAGAACAACACCCTTACCGTCTATAGCGGTGATGGTCTCAATGGCCAGAAGTTCAGCGGTCCTGGCGACCTCGAGCCTGGCGACGAAGTCATTGTCTATGGAAAGCTTTACAAGTACGTCAACAATTCTGGTGCCGTAACGCCAGAAATCAACAAGGGCAACTACCTCGTAAGCCTCGTCAAAGGCCAAGGTGGTGGTGACGAACCTGGTGGCGGTGACGAACCTTCCTCACTGACAAATGGTAATTTCGAAACATGGGCTGACGGTCTGCCCACTGGCTGGAAGTCTGCCTCTACTGCAAGTTCAGCTACACTGAAGCAAAGCACTGATGCTCATGGTGGCAATTATTCTGTAATAGTAGTTGGTGACGAGGGTTACAACAAACGTCTAGCCAGTCAGGAAATCACATTGGCAGCAGGCACTTACGTCTTCTCGTTCTATGCTAAGGCTACGGCAGATCCCACACAGGTTCGTCCTGGCTATGTTCCTGTTAGCAGCGGCAAAGCCGGTTCATATGCCTATGGCAATTATGCAAACATCACTTCCGGTAGCTGGACACTAGTTTCACATGAGTTCACGCTGAATGCAGAAACCACGCTCTGCCTGGTAGTGATGAATCCGAGGAAATCTGATTACTCTTCAGGTAAGGACGTCCTCATCGACGATGCTACACTGACAAAGAAGTAATTATTGTATATAGACAATCTAAAGCCGCATCCTCTACAGGTTGCGGCTTTTTGCTTTCTTGAAAAACAAAAAAAATGTTAAATAATAAGAGGCGGTAGCAAATTCTTCACTCTTCACTCTTCGTGATTCATTTTTTATTCGTACCTTTGCACCCTCAAAGCGAATTTATAGTAAACAATTAATAAGTAACAAGTAAAATGAAAAAAGGTATTCATCCAGAAAACTATCGCCCCGTCGTGTTCAAGGACATGTCCAACGGCGATATGTTCCTCTCGCGTTCTACCGCAAAGACAAATGACACCGTAGAATTCGAAGGCGAAACTTACCCGGTGGTAAAAATCGAAATTTCTAACACCTCTCACCCGTTCTATACTGGTAAGAGCAAACTTGTCGATACGGCTGGCCGCGTTGATAAGTTCATGAGCCGCTACGGTAAGGCTGCGAAGAAATAAGATAAAGCCTACAGACGAAACAAGAGGGACGCTTTCCAGTAGTTGCATATGCCGGAAGCGCCCTTTTTTTGTCACTTGACAATAACTAAAACAACATCCTATGTCCCTCAAAAACATCCTAAAACTCGTTGTACTGGCACTCACATTGGCTTCATGCGGTGGCGATGATGACGTCACGGCACCCACTACTCCCTCTCAAGACCAAAGGGACCTGGCCAACAACACGAACCAAAACCAGACAACGACCACGCCACAAGCCTGGAGACTGGAGTTTCCACGACTGAAAGACAATGGCAGCATTGTCATTGTACACATGGCACCCATGCCGACCCAGAATGGCGTCAACTACTCCGTAGAATGGGACCCACAGAAGAGATCCCAGCGATGGTCGTGCTATCAGATGTACGAATCTATTACCGTATCAAACACCAAGCGCTATACTGGCGACGACCAATATCCGCAAGACCCGCAATTACCCGAATACTATCGTTTGTCAAAAGACCCGTTCTGGGGCTCTGGCTTCGACCACGGACACATCTGCCCCTCGGCAGACCGGCTTTGTTCATATGATGCCAACTACCAGACCTTCTTCCTCACCAACATGCAACCGCAGTACAACAAGTTCAACGCCAAGCTTTGGGAGAAAATGGAGAGCCAGATTCGCACATGGAACCGCGGAAACTTCCGTGACACGCTCTATGTCTGCAAAGGCGGTACCATCGACAATGAGGAGAACATCATCAAATACCTGGGCAGCGGAACCAACAAGATTCCTGTGCCCAAATACTTCTTCATGGCCGTGCTCTGCAAGAACACCCAGGGATACAAGGCGCTGGGATTCTGGATAGAACAAAAGAACGAGGACCGCTCTGCAGACAAACTCGGCGACTATGTCGTCAACATCTATGACCTGCAGCAGCTCACCGGCATTGATTTCTTCTGCAACCTACCGGACAACATCGAGAATCAGGTGGAGACATTGCCTGTTGATAATGTCAAACGCGCCTGGGGGATGAATTAAACATTAAAGATTAAAGATTAAACATTAAAGATTAAACATTAAACATTAAAGATTAATCATTAAATAAAGAAAAAACGTTTGCAGATGTCAAAGAATATGCGTATATTTGCGACAAAAAGCAGACACACCATTATTATTATAACGCAAAAATGAAAACTGTTTATGATTTCTCTGTCAAGGACAGAAAAGGAAAAGATGTCTCACTGAAGGAGTATGCCAACGAGGTACTGCTCATCGTGAACACCGCAACGAAGTGTGGCTTTACGCCTCAGTATGAAGAACTGGAGAAGCTCTACGAAAAGTATCACAGCCAGGGTTTCGAGATTCTCGACTTCCCCTGCAACCAATTTGGTCAGCAGGCTCCTGGCACGGATGAGTCCATCCATGAGTTCTGCAAGCTCACCTTCGGCACGGAATTCCCTCGTTTCAAGAAGATCAAGGTGAATGGTGACGATGCAGACCCCCTGTATAAGTTTCTCAAGGAAGAGAAAGGCTTTGCCGGCTGGGACATGGAACACCCTATCGCACATATTCTCGATGACATGCTGACCAAGGCAGACCCCAACTATAAAGAGAACCCTGACATCAAGTGGAACTTCACCAAGTTCCTCATCAACAAGAAGGGCATGGTTGTGGCTCGTTTCGAACCCACAGAAAAGACCGAGAACATCGAGGAGAAAATCAAAGAACTTTTATAATAATACAGCGTTTAGCGTGTAGAGTTTGCTACCGTCCTTCATGTGCAGGTAGTAAACTTTACACGCTAATCTTTAAAGTCTAAACTCAAAAAAATGGAAAAGACAAAGTGCTTGATTATAGGTAGCGGTCCCGCTGGCTATACCGCTGCCATTTATGCATCGCGTGCCAATCTCAGTCCCATTGAGTATTGTGGCATACAACCTGGCGGACAACTGACACAGACGACAGAGGTAGAGAATTTCCCGGGCTATCCCCAGGGCGTCGATGGCAATCAGATGATGATGGACCTGCGCGAACAGGCAGAACGCTTCGGTACCGACATCCGAGACGGCAGCATCGCCAAGGTTGACTTCTCACAGCGTCCCTACAAAGTATGGGCCGACGACGGCACGGAGATTGAGGCAGAGACGGTTATCATTGCCACAGGAGCCTCTGCTAAATATTTAGGACTTGACGACGAGCGCAAATACAACGGCCAGGGCGTTTCTGCCTGTGCTACCTGTGACGGATTTTTCTATCGCAAGAAAACCGTGGCAGTGGTAGGCGGCGGCGATACAGCCTGTGAGGATGCCCTCTATCTTGCCGGTCTGGCCAAGAAAGTATATATGATTGTCCGTAAACCCTTCCTGCGTGCCTCCAAGGTCATGCAACAGCGTGTCATGGGAACAGAGAACATTGAGATTCTTTTCGAGCACAACACGCTGGGACTCTATGGCGAGAACGGAGTGGAGGGTGCCCGTCTGGTGAAACGCAAGGGAGAACCTGACGAACAACTGGTGGATATCCAGATTGATGGTTTCTTCCTCGCTATCGGTCACAAACCCAACACCGACATCTTCCGTGAGTGGCTCCCCACTGACGAGGTGGGCTACCTGAAAAAGATTGACGGCACACCACGCACCCAGCTGCCGGGTATTTTTGTTGCTGGCGACTGTGCCGACCCTGTCTATCGTCAGGCTATCACAGCCGCAGGAACCGGCTGCCAGGCTGCCATCGAAGCTGAGCGTTTCCTGTTAGGGGCTTAGTTGATAATCTTTCGATTATATAACCATTATTTTTCACCATATAACAAAAAAGGCTTCGCTTCACAGCGTAGCCTTTTTTCAATACTTTTTAAAAAACTAAATTAATCAACCATAAACCTTAACCATTAAAAAATCTTTCTGATGCAAAGGTACAACAGTTTCCAATAGAATACAAATATTTTGAATAAAAAAAGGTTTAATATTCGTTCAAAACACGTTTTTTATACCAAAATTATCGAAAAACAAACTTTTTTTGCCCAAAATAACGGAATTTAAACCCGTTTTTTCGGTTTTTTGAAAGAAATTTTTTAATTTAGCGCTCTAAAAATATACGTCTTATGAATTTAAACATCTGGTGGTTCATCATAGCGATTGCCGTTTTGGCTGTCCTTTTATACTTGGGCAGACAAATCTATCTGCGCAGCCAGCGCATGCGTAACCGTCTCCAGATGGAACGTATATACACCGACATCACCCATGAGCTGCTCACCCCACTTACCATCATCTCCGCATCGGTTGAGCACCTCCGAGCCGAGGAACCCAAGTACGGCTACGACTACGACATGATGCAGCTCAACATCCAGCGCATGGTACGCCTGCTTCAGACCATCCTCGAGACCAGCAAGTCACAAGCCGGAGAACTGAAGCTGCGAGTCAGCCATGGCGATATCATGAAATACATCCGTGATACAGCGACGACCATCGAGCCCCTCATGCGAAAGAAAGGCTTAAGGTTCGAAACCAATTGCACGCCAGAGAGCATGATGGGCTGGATAGACACAGACAAGTTGGACAAGATTATCTTCAACTTGCTCACTAACGCCGCCAAATATACCGAGAAAGAAGGTTTGGTAGAGCTGAATGTCCGCACCAACAAGAAATTCGACCATATTATTATACGCGTGAAGGACAACGGCATCGGCATCCCCAAGGACCGCCAGAAATACCTGTTCCACCGTTTCTACGACGGCGAATACCGCAACCGAAACACCTTCGGGACCGGTATTGGCCTGTCACTCACCCGCGACCTGGTCTATCTGCACAATGGAACCATCAATTTCGAGTCGGAAGAAGGACAAGGCACTACGTTTATCGTCAGTCTGCCCATCAACAAAGAGTCCTTCACACCCGCACAGATTGACGAGAAGAACAAAATCAACATCAAGATTCCACAGAGTGCCATCCTCGACCTCTCGGAATCCAAGCAAAAGACGATTGAGGAGATTGTCGAGGAGCGCGAAGCCGAAGACAATGCCTACAAACTGCTGATTGTCGAGGACAATGTAGAGCTCCTCATGCTGATGCAGCAGTTGCTGCACCCCCGTTACCGCACCTTCACCGCCCAAAACGGACGTGAGGCGCTGGAAGTCATTCGTTCCACAAACCTTGACCTGATTATCTCTGACGTCATGATGCCAGAGATGGACGGCTACGAACTCACCAAGACCGTCAAGAACAACGCGGACTACAGCCACCTGCCCATCATTCTGCTCACAGCAAAAATCCAGGACAACGACCGTCAGGAAGCACTCACCATCGGTGCCGACGACTACATTGCCAAGCCATTCCGCATGAACGACCTGAAACTGCGCATTGACAACATCATCCAGAACCGCCAGCGCATCCTGCATGAGTTCAAGCAGCAGACCATTGTCGAGACACAGAAGAAGGTTGCCGAAGACCCCACACCCGACAATGAGTTCCTGCAGCGTGCCATCCAGTGTGTCAACGACCACCTGTCTGATGTTGATTTTGACCGCGAGGCATTTGCCCGCGCCATGGGTGCCAGTCAATCAACCCTCTACAACAAGCTCCGTGCCACCACGGGCATGAACGTCACCGGCTTCATTCGCAACATCCGCATGAAAGCCATTGACAATCTCATCAGCCAGGATCCTAACCTCCGCGTCAGCGACCTTGCCTACAGAGTAGGTTTTAAAGACCCAAAATACTTCGCGACGGCCTTTAAGAAAGAATTCGGCATCCAACCCAAAGAATATATTGAGCGCTTCCGAACCCGTTGACTTGAAAAAACTTAAGATTCTCTTGGTTTTTTGCTCACTATATCGTATCTTTGTACCCGAAAACAAACCAACATTATATAATGGAATCCCAAAACTATCTGATTCTCATCATGCAGATGCTGGGCTCATTGGCTCTGCTGATGTATGGTATGAAGACCATGAGTGATGCCCTCCAGAAGATGGCAGGACCACAGTTGCGCCATGTCCTCGGTGCTATGACCACCAATCGCTTCACGGGCATGCTCACAGGTGTTCTCGTCACTGCCGCCGTACAGTCATCTACCGCCACAACGGTCATGACCGTTTCGTTTGTTTCTGCCGGACTCCTTACATTGGCACAGGCTATCTCAGTCATCATGGGTGCCAACATCGGTACCACGCTCACCGCATGGATCATGTCGGCAGGATTCTCTTTCAACATCACCGACTTCGTATGGCCGGCATTCCTCGTAGCCATTATACTTATATATAATAAGAAGAGGCGCGTAGCCGGAGACTTCCTATATGGTATTGCCTTCATGTTTCTTGGTCTGGGCACGCTACGCCAGACGGGTATCGACATGAACCTCGGACAAAACGAGGCCGTCCTGGCCTTCTTCTCCAGTTTCGACCCCAACAGCTTTATCACTACACTGCTGTTCCTGCTCATCGGTGGTGTGCTTACGATGTGCGTCCAGTCGTCAGCAGCCGTCATGGCCATCACCATGATACTCTGTTCGGCAGGCGTGCTGCCTATCTATCAAGGTATTGCCCTCGTGATGGGTGAGAACATTGGTACCACGGTGACTTCTAACATCATAGCACTGTCTGCGGGCACTCAAGCCCGCCGTGCAGCCTTTGCCCACATGTTCTTCAACCTCTTCGGTGTCTGTTGGATTCTCATGGTCTTCCGGCCGTTCGTCGATGGCGTCTGCGGACTGGTAGGCTACGACGTGACCATGGACAAGTCCAATCCGGAATTCCTGACCAACTCCGCCAAGCTGAGTTTCGTACTGGCCGCCTTCCACACCTGTTTCAACCTTGTCAACACCGGCATTCTCATTTGGTTTATCCCCCAGATTGAAAAGCTTGTCTGCTATGTTATCAAGCAGAAGAAGACCGACGAAGACGAAGAGGTCATGCGTCTGCAGTACATTCAGGGCGGCCTGATGAAGACACCAGAAATCTCGGTCATCCAGGCTCAGAAGGAGATTACCCACTTCGCCGAGCGCATCCAGCGTATGTTCGGCATGGTACGTGACTTGCTCACCGAACAGGACAAGGACAAGTTTGCAAAGCTCTTCAGCCGCATTGAAAAGTACGAAGGCATCTCCGACAATATGGAGATAGAGATTGCCAAGTACCTCGAGCAGGTCAGCGATGCCCACCTCTCTGACGAGACAAAAGGCAAGATTCGCCAGATGATGCGCCAAATCAGCGAGATAGAGTCTATTGGCGATGCCTGCTATAACCTGGCACGTACACTGAACCGCCGCCAGCAGTCGAATACTGACTTCACAGCTGACCAATATACCAATATTCGCCGCATGCTGGATCTCACCGACGACTCGTTGACCCAGATGAACCGTATCATGCAGGGACGTCGCGAGGAGCTCAATGCCAACGATACGTTCCGCATAGAGAACGAACTCAATACGTTGCGCAACAACCTGAAAGCAAAGAACATTCAGGATGTCAACGACCATCTCTACGACTACGCCATCGGCACCATGTATATCGACTTCATCAACGAGTGCGAGAAACTTGGTGACTACGTTGTCAACGTCGTCGAGGCACGTTTAGGCAAATAACTTTAACGGGGAGAGGAACTCCTCTCCCCCATCAATCTAACCCTTATAAATAAAAACAATGACTAGACAAAAGAAGTTTCTCCTGCAGGAAAATGAGATTCCCACACAGTGGTACAACATTCAGGCAGACATGCCCAACAAGCCCATGCCTCCTATCCATCCGGCAACCAAGCAACCGCTTGGAGTTGATGACCTCGCACACATCTTCCCCCGTGAGTGTTGCGTACAGGAACTCGATACCGAACATGCCTGGATAGACATCCCCGAGGAAGTGCTCGAGAAGTATAAGTTCTACCGTTCTACGCCGCTGGTACGTGCATACGGTCTGGAAGAGACCCTGGGAACCCCTGCTCACATCTATTTCAAGAACGAGAGTACCAACCCGCTCGGCTCGCATAAAATCAACTCTGCCCTGCCCCAGTGCTACTATGCAAAGAAGGAAGGCACCACCAATGTCACCACCGAGACCGGTGCCGGCCAATGGGGTGCAGCACTCAGCTATGCAGCACAGCTCTACGGACTCGACTGCGCCGTCTATCAGGTAAAGATTACCATGCAGCAGAAGCCCTATCGCTCCAGCATCATGCGTACCTTTGGTGCCGTTGTCGAGGGTTCTCCCTCTATGTCCACCCGTGCCGGTAAGAACATCCTGACCGAAGACCCCACACACAGTGGTTCGCTGGGTACCGCCATCAGCGAGGCTGTTGAGCTGGCAACCACCACACCTAACTGTAAATACACCCTCGGCTCCGTACTCAACCACGTAGCCCTGCACCAGACCATCATCGGCATGGAAGCCGAGAAGCAGATGCAGATGGCAGGCGAATACCCCGACATGGTCATTGCCTGCTTCGGCGGCGGCTCCAACTTCGGCGGCATAGCATTCCCCTTCATGCGCCACAACATCAAGGACGGCAAGAAGACGGAGTTCATCGCTGCCGAGCCCGACAGCTGCCCCAAGCTCACCCGCGGACAGTTCCGCTACGACTTCGGCGACGAGGCCGGTTACACACCGCTGCTGCCCATGTTCACACTGGGCCACAACTTCAAGCCCTCCAACATCCATGCTGGCGGACTGCGCTACCACGGTGCCGGCATGATTGTCAGCCAGCTCATCAAGGACGGACTGATGAAGGGTGTTGATATTCCGCAGCTTGAATCATTCGAGGCCGGTATGATTTTTGCCCGTTCCGAGGGCATCATCCCCGCTCCCGAGAGCTGCCATGCCATTGCTGCCACCATCCGCGAGGCCAACAAGTGCAAAGAGACGGGCGAAGAGAAGGTCATCCTCTTCAATCTCTCCGGCCACGGACTCATCGACATGCCTTCATACGACTCCTTCATCAAGGGCGACCTGCAGAACTATACCGTCACCGACGAGATGATTGCAGCTAACCTTGCTGAACTGGACAAATAATAGACCCCTCCCAGGATGTGCCAACGTTCGCATAGCGTTGGCACATCCTTAATAGGGAATAAACAAACAAGCTATGAAAAAAAATAACTTACTACTTTCACTCATTTTGTCGTTATCATGTGCCATGCTGCTGACGGCATGCTCAAAAAACGTCATCGAAGAAGGAGATGAAGGAGGCAGCTCCATCGGCGACGGAAACAGTACCCTCAACATCATCACCCGTTCCGGCGAGAGCGATGCTGAACTCAGCTACCCCATTACGCTATACGTTTTCAATAGCAGCAATACATGTATTGACGTCCAGACACTGGCCACATCCAACGAGGCCATATCCATTGAGAACCTCCCGGCAGGAACCTATAGCGTCTATGCGCTCGGTGGGGCCGACGACAGCCGCTATACCCTGCCCACACGCTCCGAAGCCACGCCAACTTCCATCGTCAGCCTACGGGAGGGCAAGACACACGAGGACCTCATGGCAGGCCACAACACCGTTGTCATCGGCCACGACGAAACCAACCAACTGACACTCTCCCTGTCGCGTATGGTCAGCATGCTGAAAACCATAGAGGTGAAAATGATTCCCGACGATGTCAGCGCCGTAAGCATTACCATTACTCCGCTAAGGGAAGCCATCCTGCTCAATGGTGAAAACAGCGGAGAATCGGGCGTCTTCACCCTTAACCTGACGGAACAAAGCGACGGAAGAACATGGAAGAACACCCAGTCAGAATACATGCTGCCCTCGGTCGGCAATGCCACCATCACCGTCAAGATGACACGCGCAGAAGGTGTACGCAGCTACAGCTACACCTGTGCCGAACCGCTGCTGGCCAACTACAAAATCAATATCGACGCCACCTATACCGGCTCAACCTTCAACATGACGGGTACGCTGACAGGAGCCACCTGGGCCGGCGAACGCACCATCACCTTCGAATTTGACGAGAACAACGTCACCGGCGACGAAACAGAAGAACAAGGAGGTGGAAATCAAGGCGGAGGCGGTGACAACAACGACAATACGGACAACATTATTCACGGAGCGGCACCCGAGGAAGGCACCGAATACCAGGGTTGCTACGTCCTCAGCTCTGCCGTCCAAACCGATGGCTCGTCACTCGTCACCCTCATGTCACCGACCCAGATGTCGGGGCTCAATTTTGACGCTAACGACCAGAGTTCCATCCGTGCAGCCGTAGAGACTGCCATCAACACCCTTGCCGTTTCCGGCATCAATGGTTGGCGGTTGCCTAACAAGGAGGAGATGGACTACATCCAGGCTATTGGTGCTGGAAACATCAATGTAAACATCAGTTACCTGAGTGGCATCACACCATTGACAGCAAACAGTGGCTGCTATTTCTACACCAATGCCAACGGGCTCATCAGCAGCTACCTCCTGTCAAACGGAAAGGAGTTCGAACCCGACAACACAACCAAGCTCCGTGCCGTCACAACCCTGACATTCAAGACCAATTGATAACCGATAGTTCCCAAAAACGACATAAGGTTGGCAACATTGCCAACCTTATTTACGCTGTGTAGGAACATTGGGACTCGAACCCAAGACCTCTTCAATGTGACTGAAGCGCTCTAAACCAACTGAGCTATGCTCCTAAAAAAGCCTATTACTTGCTATTTCGGCTGCAAAGGTACAAATTAACGTGCAAACAACCAAATTTATTGGATATTTTCTCACGTTATTCGTTTTTTACAGCATTATAGAGAGATTTTCATGAAAAATTCGTAATTTTGCAGCCCAATCCAAGAGGAGAGCAAGACACATTGCCCGATAACTGCAAAACGCTTGTTGTTTTCCTATGCAGAGGCAATGTGATGATAAATAGTTAAAAATGAGAAGAGTAACATTCCTTTTGACGACTCTATTAGGAGGCTGCCTGAACTTGTTGGCACAAAATGCCGACAGCACCTCGCTACGTCCGACCTTCGGTGTTGACTATACTGGCGAGGTACAAACCGACTTCAAGCAAGCCCGTCTGGCCAATCTTCTCGAACTCCATGCAGACATCCCCCTCTCAAGAAAATTCTCCGTACAGCTGTCATCCGTCAGCACATGGTCGAACGACAACGACCCGATAATCATTGACTTACAGGGATTCTCCAACATCGACACTTACCTCGACATTCCCTTTGCACTCTCGGTGGCAGGCATTACCTGGCAAATCAACGACCACCATTCGCTATTCGCCGGCATCCGTCGAACCGACGAAGACTACTTCTGCAGCGACGCCTTTGGTTTTTTCTCCAACAGTTCGTGCGGCATCTTCCCCACCATCAGTTGGAACGTCCCCATCGGAGTATTCCCTAAGGCAGCGATGGGCATCCACTACAAATACGATAAAGAGAACCTATGCCTGCAGGCATCGGTCTATAACGGCGAGGGCAACTACCGGTTCGAGGGCCGCTACAACGTTTTCCGCATCTGTCCCCATAGCAACGGCATATTTGCCTTGGGGCAGGCTGAATACCGCCATCGTGGGAGCCACTATTTCTTAGGAGCCAGCGTACATACCCATCCTCATGTTCTGCCGACGATATGGGCACACGCCGAGCAGGCATTGACGTCCAATCTAACCCTGCTTGCTGCCTACGGACATGCTTTCGCCAGCGACAACCTTTGTGATGACTTCTACGGACTCGGCGGAAAATACAACCTCAAGCGCGCTGAGTTTGGCGTGTTTACGGACTACACCCGTATTCTCGACGTTGACGAATGGGCTACGGAGTTCATCTTCAGCTATCAACTCACAAATTTCTTGGCAGTCAAGCCCATACTACATGTCATCAACACAGAAGGCGAAACCAACTGCGTTGGTCTGCTGCGCGTGGAGATTGGCATTTGACCTTATTACTCAAAAACGTATCCAAAAGCAGCAATTAGCTTTCATACAGCATCATCACAAAAATTTTAATCCTTTTCCTTGCTTTTTCGCTTGAAATGTATTACCTTTGCAGTACGTATTGCAAAGTATTGTAAATACAGCAGTTACAAAAGATATTTGGACTTGCAAGGATTTGTGACTTATACTGATATAGGTAGACACATTTAATAACAATTAAAATGTGTAACTATTATGAGTAGAAAGAACAAGAGGTACAGTGAGGAATTTCAATTGTCCGTCATTCGTGATTACTATTCCTCT